>LFIK01000764.1_pt1 | contig 24457 bp, 27 predicted proteins | sample 643401 | NCBI WGS metagenome assembly LFIK01 (sample SAMN03777447, study PRJNA286221) | soda lake metagenome | biome: soda lake; feature: Kulunda steppe; material: water; isolation source: sample T5-Br brine of Lake Tanatar-5 | place: Russia: Kulunda steppe | collected 2010-07
ACTATCACTATGATGGACAGTACAGATTATATTATAAACATGTAGTAACTAATACCGATAAAGATAATGGTTACATAACTCTTCCTGAATATATCCAAGGTGTTACTAATATCTTTGATATGGGTCTTATAATGACTTCCACTAATAATATATTTTCATTAAAATATCAGTTAGTGCAACATGATGTTCATTCACTACTTACTCAAAGTATGGTTCCATATTATGCAACATTCCAACATATAAGTCTTATTGAAGAGCTTCTAGTCGGCAAAAAACCAATTCGATATAACAGACATATCAATAAACTTCACATAGACATGGACTGGACTACTATTCAAGAAGGCCAGATCATAATGGTTGATTGCTATGCTTACACCGATCCTGCTGAATTTCCTGATGTATGGTCTGATCTTTGGCTTCAGAGATATACTGCGGCGCTTGTTAAACAACAGTGGGGATCTAATATGTCTAAATTCCAAGGTATTCAAATGGCTGGCGGTGTTACATTTTCTGGTGCTGAAATTGAAGCTAAAGCAGAGCAAGAACTTATTGCCCTCCGAGAAGAACTTGATCGTAATTCGCCAATTCTAATTGACTTTATGGGTTAATCATGGTTTCAAAGTATTTCAACAACTATAACAGAGGATCAGAACAAGACCTAATTGAAGATCTCTATGCAGAATCTATTCATATTCATGGTCTTGATGTGTTCTACATTCCTCGACAAATAGATCAAAGTAATGAAACTTTCCGTGAAGCGACTGTTACTCAATATAATCAAGCACTAGAAACTGAATGTTACTTGGCTTCGTTTGATTCTTACGGAGGAGAAGGCGCTTTTCTTAGTCGTTTTGGACTAGAATTTCGTGATGAAATTACACTGGAATTTGCCACACGAACTTTTAAGAATGATATTGGACAATATTTAAATATTGATCGACCGCAGTCTGGTGATCTTATCTATTTTCCTATTGATAAAAACTTGTTCCAGATTATGGAAGTAAAAGTTCGTGATCCATTCTTTCAGTTAGGGAAATTATATAAACAAGAAGTGATTGCTCAACTATTTGAATATTCAAATGAAACTTTCGCTACTGGTATTCCAGAAATAGATGATGTCTATAACGCAATGGATTTCCGTGAAGATATTAATGAACCAATACCAGATATTGATGATTCTATTTTAAATACAGTAGACGAACAATCAATGAATCAATATTTCCAAGAACAAGCTAATACACTGATTGATGAATTTTCTACTGATAATCCATTTGGTGATCCATAATGTTCGGTTCTGCATATCATCACTCGCTGTTGTCTAAATATATAACCCTTTTTGCTACTATGTTTAATGATATAGTCATTGAAAGAGGGTCTGAGTCTAAAGTAGAACAATTTCGAGTTCCTATTTCATATGGTCCAAGAGAAAAATTCCTATCACGAGTAGAGAGTAATACTAATCAAGGTAATAGAAAAACCGCTGCACTATTACCTCGAATGGGTTTTGAAATTACTTCTATTACTTATGCATCACAGAGGAAATTGAATACACTGAATAAGCTTTCCAAGACTAAAGATGGGAATAGAGCTTCATCATTCATGTCTGTTCCTTATGATATCACATTCAATCTGGCTGTAATGGCCAAAACTATGGAAGATGCAACCAGAGTTGTAGAACAGATCATTCCATATTTTACACCTGAATTTACTATTTCTGCTAAATTGATAGATACTCTTGATGAAATCACTGATATACCGATTGTTCTGAATTCTATAGTTCCAGAAGATAATTACGATGAGTCATATGAACAGAGAAGAACAATAGTATTCAACTTGGACTTCACTATGAAGATCTCATTCTGGGGCCCAGTTCGTGATGCTAAAGTTATTAAGTTCATTGATATTCGTTATTCAACACAAGAAGATGGTGCGCCGTTTAGTCGTACTACTATTCAACCAGGTTTGACTGCGAATGGTGAACCAACAACTGATATTGATGAAACTATCAATTATATCAATATCGATCCAGATTCTAATTGGGATTACATAGTGCAATTTGATGTAGATCCGCCAGAGGCTAATAATGAGTGATAAAAAGAAAATAAACAATGATCCTATTGCTGAATCACTAGATTTAGTTCCACTAGAAAAAGATAGTTACGATATAGTAGAGACTGATAATATTGATGACGACTATGAATTTGCCAGAACTAATATCATCAATATTATTTCTAAAGGGACCGGAGCACTTGATGATATGGCCGAAGTGGCCCGTCAATCAGAATCACCTCGTGCATATGAAGTTCTGACGAACCAAATCAAGACACTAGTAGATGCCAATAAAGATCTTCTAGAATTGGCCAAAAAGAAACAAGACTTAAAACCAAAAGAAAAACAAAATGAGAAGGTGACTAACAATAATCTCTTTGTTGGATCACCCACAGAATTACTGGAAATGATTAAAAATGGCAATAAGTGATCGGTATAAAAATAATCCGTTCTTACCTAAGGCTAATATAAAACGTGAATATTCATCAGAAGAAATTCATGAGTACATTAAGTGTGTGGAAGATCCTGTTTATTTTGCCAAGACTTACTTTCAAATTGTTCATCTTGACCACGGACTAATACCTTTTACTCTCTATGAATATCAAGAAGAGGCTGTTAGGAAATTTCAAAGATCTAGAAATTTAATTCTCTGCGCTTCCAGACAATCAGGTAAAACATCAGTAACTACTGTCATTATTCTTCACACTGCTCTTTATAGTCAAAATAAAACTATTGCTATTTTGGCTAACAAAGGACCAACAGCACGTGATATTCTAAAAAGGATTAAGACTGCTTATGAATATATTCCAGATTTCTTAAAACCCGGTGTGAAAGAATGGAATAAAGGGCGAGTAGAATTTGAAAATGGTTCTGTCATTATGGCCGAAGCTTCAAGTTCTGATAACATTCGTGGACAATCTATTTCATTACTTTATATTGACGAACATGCATTTATTCGTGGCTGGGATGAATTTTCTGCATCAGTTCTTCCTACACTTTCATCTGGTACTACTACAAAAATGGTGTTTTCATCAACACCACATGGACTTAATCATTTTTACCACTATGTAGAAAGTGCTAGAAAAGGTATTAATGATTTCGAATTAGTAGAAGTTCCTTGGCAAAGAGTTCCAGGTCGTGATGAAGCATGGCGTCAAAAAACACTAGCAGAACTTAACTACGATGAATTGAAATTTGCACAAGAATATTCTTTAGATTTCCAGGGTTCTTCAGGAACACTGATTTCTGGTTCTACATTAAAACTACTAGAATTCATTGAACCGTTGAATATAGACAAGTACTATAAACAATATGAACAACCAGTAGAAGGTCATTCTTACATGATCACTGCTGACGTATCTCGTGGTAAAGGACTTGATTATTCAGCACTACATGTGATAGATATCACTGATATTCCCTACAAGCAAGTGATGACTTACCGAAATAATATGATCACACCTACTGATTTTGCTGATATTATTGAAAAAGTCGGTTACATGTATAATGAAGCATCTGTTCTGATTGAAATCAACGATCTTGGTCAACAAGTAGCAGACTGTATGTTTGATAATGAATATCCAAATCTTCTATCTACAGTGACTAAAGGTCGGAAGGGTAAACAACTATCGGCTTCATTAGTGCAGAAGAATGATCGTGGTGTCCGAACTACTCGTCCTGTGAAAATGACTGGTTGTTCTGCATTGAAACTTCTTGTCGAACAGAATAAACTTAAAGTAAATGATAAAGAGACTATTCATGAGCTTACCGTCTTTTCCCAAAAGGGTAATTCATATGAAGCCGAACCTGGTAATCACGATGATCTAGTGATGGGACTAGTTATATTTGCATGGGCAACTATGCAGCCATTCTTTAAAGATCTGTATGATTCAGATATTATGTCTGCACTAAGAGAAAAGACCGAACAAGAACTAGAAGAAGAAATGTTACCTCTGGGGTTCGTCTATGATGGACATGAAGATGAGCATGAAGTTGAAGTCCACAGACCTGAATTTGATAATTGGATGACTATTTAGTCTATATTTCCTTTCAAGTAAATCATCATTTTAATAAATAAGTATACTAAAAATGTTAGTCGCGATGTTACAGCATCCACTAACTCTAGAACTAAACATTTAACACGGAGTTCCAGCATGAATATTTATGCTATTTTAAGCACTAAACCACATAATCCCCACTATCTCAACAAATATATTAAATTTATCCAAGCGTGTCAAGTCAAAAATATTGACTATGTTGGATATACAGAGAAACATCATATTTGTCCAAGAGCCAGTGATTTATTTCCGGAATATCATTGTTTTAAAGAAAACCCTTGGAATAAAGCTATTTTGACTGCCAGACAACATTTAATAGCTCATCTTATTTTATGTAAAGTTTATCCAGATTCAGATACACAGAAATATTCATTGTTTAAAATGTTTCATGGTCGATCATATTTGAAGAATTATTCTAGAATATATGAAAAAGCAAAACTATATAATTCAGAATTAACTAGAAAAAGACATTATGAAGAAGTTGAAAACAATATTCACCCTTGGCAAGGTGATAGAAATCCATCCAGAATTGCTTCTAAAGAAGGTCGACATCATGCTAAAGAACCAGAATGGCGGCGAAGAAAATCTGAAGAACTTAAAAGAAAAGTTGAAGACGGAACACACCCTTGGCAAGGTGATAAAAATCTTCTAAGAATAGCTGCTAAAGAGGGCCGTCACCCTTGGCAAGGCGGTGAACATCAAAGAAAAGTGGCTCGTCAAAAGATAAAAGATGGAACTCATAATTGGTTAGGCGGTGAACAGCAAAAAGAATTAAATAAAAAACGAATTGATGAAGGAACACATAATTGGGTTAACGAAACTATTTGTATAGATATGGACGGCAATACAGTGAGTGTGTCCAGAGAAGAATATAGAAATCAAAAGATAGGTAAACCTGAAACTTGGAAATATGTCCATTATAATTCTAAAGAAGGACATAGAAGACGAGGTGTTCCTTATATTAACAGAAGATGTAAAAACAAAGTAAATGATCAACTTTCATAAATATTATTAAGAGAAATTGGGATTTTAATAATATTTACTTGAAAGGAGACTAAAAATGAGTTCTTTTTCTTTGAGCCCAGCCGTTGTGTCACGCGAGATCGATCTTACAGGGATCGTTCCTGCTGTTTCTACGACTGTAGGTGCTTTTGCAGGTGTTTTCCGTTGGGGACCAGCCGAAGAAGCACAATTAATTTCAAACGAAAACCAGCTTGCCGAACGTTATGGTAAGCCAACTGATTCTAACTTTGAAACATTTTTCACCGCCGCTAACTTTCTAGCATATTCTAATGCACTGTATATTTCACGTGCTGTTTCAGCCAATGCAGAGAATGCTATTACTGGTACGAGTGTAGATGATATTCAGATCAAGAATCGTGATCAATATCTAGAGCAAGAAGGTAATTTTGATGCCAATACCGTCTATATTGCCAAATGGCCAGGTGAACTTGGTGATTCACTTAAAATTTCTGTCTGTGATTCAGCCAATGCATTTTCATCTGCACTAGAAGTTACAGGTAATAATACCCTTGCTATTGATTTTACTGTGAACTCAAATGAAGTCACTATCGAAATTGAAAACACAGATGGTAACTCTTCTGTTGCAGCCGAAGAAGCTAATACACTTGTTAATTCACTTGTAATTGGTGATCAGATTCAGGCCGGTAATACTACAATTGGTAATCAATATCTTCGACTAACAAGCATTGGTTCTATCACTGAAGACGGCAATACCGCTTTTGTTACACTTACAACTTCAACTCGTTATCGTTTATCAACTGATCATACAGAGTCTACTCTTCGGAGAAGTTGGGAATATTTCAATCTAGTACCTGGTGCTCCTGGAACTTCTGCTTTCGCTGAGGGTAAGGGTGGTGATGGTGATGAACTTCACATTGTTGTCGCTGACGAAAACGGAGAATTCACTGGAACACCTGGAACTGTTCTGGAAGTATGGCCTAATCTATCAAGAGCTACTGATGCTCGTGGTGAACAGGGCGGATCAATCTATTACGTTGATGCGGTTAATCGTAGTTCTCGCTATGTATGGTTTGGTAATCACCGTCCAGGTTATTCAGTAGGTAAAGCATCTACTATTACTGCATTAGATACTACACCATATACGGAGTCGTTCGCAGGTGGTGATGACGGTTTATCTGAAATCGGCATACCTCTTGGTGATCTGGCACGTGCCTACGACGTCTACAAACATGGTGAAGAGATTGATATTTCACTTCTCTTGACTGGTAAATCACGATTCGGTCTACACGGTGAAGGCCTAGCAAACTATCTTATTGATAACATTGCTGAAGATCGTAAAGACTGCGTGGTATTCCTATCACCAGAAAGAGCGGACGTAGTCCAGAACCCAGGTAATGAAGATAATGATATCGTCGAATTCAGATCTGCAGTTCGTGCTACATCTTATGCTGTTCTGGACTCCGGTTATAAGTATCAATATGATCGATACAATGATGTATTCCGTTGGATTCCTCTGAACGGTGATATTGCAGGTACTGTAGTCCGAACAGATGATGTTCGTGATCCTTGGTTTTCTCCTGCTGGTTTCAACCGTGGGCAGATCAAGAATTTTGTCAAGCTTGCTTGGAATCCAGATAAGGCTAATCGAGATGTTCTGTATAAGAATGATATTAACCCAGTAGTAACATTTCCAAATCTTGGAACAATCCTATTTGGTGATAAAACACTTCTTGGTAAACCTTCTGCATTTGATCGAATCAATGTTCGTAGACTATTCATTGTTCTTGAGAAGGCAATTTCAACTGCTTCTAAATTTATTCTCTTTGAATTCAACGACGAGTTCACTAGAGCGCAGTTCAGAAATCTTGTTGAACCTTATCTTCGTGATATTCAAGGACGTAGAGGTATCTTCGATTTCCGAGTAGTCTGTGATACTACAAACAATACACCAGAAGTGATCGACCGAAACGAGTTTATCGGTGATATCTACGTGGCCCCAGCGAGATCGATTAATTTCATCCGTCTCTCGTTTGTCGCCGTCCGTACTGGGGTGGAATTTGAGGAAGTGATAGGATCTTTCTGATCTAATAAAAAATATGGTACTTACCAAAATAAAAGAGGGCTACGGCCCTCTTTTTAGTAGGTTTAATATAAATAATAATGTAGATCGCGGCACGACCAATACCCATCTACTCTAAAACTTAAAACTATAACCAAGGAGTTTCAGCATGAATATTTATTACACTGTATATCAGATCACAAATTTAATCAATGGCAAAATTTATATAGGTGCTCATAGAACCAGAAATATCTACGATGATTATATGGGTTCTAGTAAAATATTGAGACAAGCTATAAATAAACACGGCAAAGAAAATTTCAGTAAAGAAATATTGCATATATTTGATAATGAAGATGATATGTGGAATAAAGAAAAAGAATTAGTAACTAAAGAATTTTGTTCTAATAAAAATACTTATAATATTGCAGAAGGAGGTGTGGGTTGGTCAGATATAGGAAAATATACTGTAGATAATAAAATAGGTATATTTTCAGAAGATTATATTAAAAATAAAAAACCGGAAGTTTCTCGAAGAACACATATAAAATTGAAAAGAGAAAAACTGGGTATTTACGGTATGAGTCCCGAAAAGAGATCTGAAAACGGTAAAAGAGCTGTTGCTTATTGTAGAGAAAATAATTTAGGATTATTCGGTATGAGTTCCGAAAAGAGATCTGAAAACGGTATTAAAGGTTCTAATACTTGCAGAGAACGCGGTGTTGGTTTATTCGGTTTAACTTTTGAAGAAAGATCAGAAATATCTAAAAAAACGCAAAGTGAAATGTGTCCAATAAAAGCTTTTGAAATTAGATCTAAAGGTGGGAAAATAGGAGCACAGATGCAAATTGAAAATAAAATAGGTATATTTGGTCGTAGTGAAGAAGAACGAATTGCTTATGCTAAACATGCTAATAATAAACAGAAAGAATTAGGTGTAGGTTTTTATAGTTCTGAAACACAAAGAGAATTAGGTAAAAGAGGCGGTCCTAAAAATAAAGGATTCAAATGGTATTCAGATGATAATGCGGACTATAAATATACATCTAGAGAACAAAAAGAACTTTCTTTTGAGGAATTTCTAGAACAAAATCCACAATATAAATCAGGCAGAAACAAAGTACCTTATAGACCAAGAAATACTAAAGGTCGTGTACTTGCAACTAATGGTGTAGTGAATATACAATTCAAGTCGCCAGAAGAGCGTGATAAATATATTCAGGAGAATAAGGACTTCCGTAAGGGTAGAACTAATTTAAACAAAAAGAATAAATAAATTATAACCTTGCAAGGAGAATAAAAGAAATGTTGAATATATCTAATATGCGTTCTCAGTTAATTGGTGGAGGTGCTAGACCTACTCTATTTCAGGTTATTATCACTAACCCAATTGACGGTTCTGCAGATCTAAAAGTACCGTTTATGGCACAAGCAGCACAGCTTCCGTCATTCACTACCGGTATTATTAATGTTCCCTACATGGGAAGAACTATCAAAGAAGCTGGTGATCGTACCTTTGAAGACTGGACTGTCACTATCATCAACGATGAAGACTTTCTAGTCCGTAATGCAATGGAAGCATGGAATAATGCTATCAATCGTCTGGAAAGAAATATTCGTGATACTGGTTCATCTTCTGGTTTAGACTACAAGTCACAGGCCACAGTAACACAATATGCAAAGACTGGTGATCCAATCAGAACTTATCAGTTCGAGGGACTTTTCCCATCTAATATTGCTCCAATCCAGCTTGATTGGTCTTCAACGGATACATACGAACAGTTTGATGTAACTTTTTCATACGATAGTTTTGAGGTGATTTCCGGATCTACTGGTAACGCCGGCGGCCGATAATATTTGAAAGGACTAGATTATGGTAAAATTATTTGGTTTTGAAATAAAAAAATCAAGTGAGCAACCACCAGAAGTAGAGAGTTTTGCACCTAAAATTGAAGATGATGGTGCAACTGTTGTTACTGCGGCTGGTGGTTCTTACGGCACTTTCGTTGATCTTGAAGGATCTGCCAAATCAGAGGCCGAACTTGTTTCTCGGTACAGAGAAATGTCTCTTCAACCGGAAATAGAAGAAGCTATTGATTCTATCGTTGAAGAAGCAATGGACACAGACGATGATACTATCGTGTCTATCAATATAGATAAAGTTGAATACACTGAAAAAGTGAAGAAACGCATCCGAGAAGAATTCAATGTAGTACTTGATCTGCTCAATTTCAACATGCTTTCTTATGATATATTCAGACGTTGGTATATTGATGGACGTCTATACTATCATGCTATTATTGATAATGATAAACCCCACGAAGGTTTAAAAGAACTACGGTATATTGATCCTCGGAAAATCCGAAAAGTTCGTGAAGTAAAGAAAGAAAAACAAGGCGAAGTCATCATAGAAAAGGTCAAAGGTGAGTACTTCATCTATAATGACAAAGGTTTTGCCAACAAGCTAAAAGCATCTGCTTCATATGGTTCTGTTGGTGGTATGAAAATCGCCAAAGATTCTATTGTTCATGTCACTTCTGGTGTTCTAGACGAAACAAACACTTTCGTTCTTTCTCATCTTCACAAAGCAATTCGTCCAATGAATATTCTTCGTTCAATCGAAGATGCTACGGTGATTTATACTCTGGCACGTGCACCAGAAAGACGAATTTTCTATATTGATGTCGGTGGTCTTCCAAAGGCCAAGGCCGAACAATATATGCGCGATATGATGACAAGACATAAGAATAAGCTCGTCTATGACCAGACTACTGGTGAAGTTCGTGATGATAGAAAATATACCACAATGCTGGAAGACTATTGGTTTCCACGTAGAGAGGGTAACCGTTCAACAGAAGTTTCCAGTCTTCCCGGTGGTGGAACACTTATAAATATTGAAAACATTGAATATTTCCAACGGAAACTATATAAAGCACTGAATGTTCCTATTACTCGTCTTCAGGGTGAAACAGGTTTTACTCTTGGTCGTTCAACAGAAATTTCAAGGGATGAAGTCAAATTCTCTAAATTTGTTGCTCGTCTACGTAGACGCTTCTCGCATCTTCTTTATAATGCACTAGAAAAACAATTAATACTAAAGAAAGTAATTGCACCAGAAGACTGGGAAGAACTTCGGAATGATATCACTTTTGATTTTGCTATTGACAACTATTTTTCAGAACTTAAATATTCAGAAATTCTTACTTCTCGTGTAGATACACTACAGAGAATGGAACCTTATATTGGTAAGTACTATTCAAATACATGGGCTCGTAAGAATATTCTGATGCAGACCGATGAAGATATTGAAGAGATGGATAAGGAAATAGAGAAAGAAACTGGAGAAGGTGAAGGATCCGAACCAGGAGGGAATGGAGAAAGACCAGAACCTAATCCATTACCGGAACCTAGAGCGGCACCTTTACCAGGTCAAGTAGACAAAGAACCTAAAGAACCGTCTGATGGTGACGAGCAAGAAGAAAAACAAATACTTTCATAAATAAATTAAATAGATAATTCAAAAGGAGAGACTTATGTCTTGGGTATCACAAATTGTTAAATCTGCACTAGAAGGTGATGCAGTTGAAATGAAAACTGCATTTGAAAAAGAAATGGATGAACGCATTTCTGATAAAATGGATGATCTTTACCAGGAAGCCGCTGATGAACTCTTTGCAGAATCAGAAGAACTAGATGAGTCATTTAAACGAGGTGATATTATCGAAGTGCCTGGTTCAGGTTCTACTAAACATAAAGCAGTAATGATTGCACCAAATAAAGCTGTTTATATTGAAGATGACTCTGCTGAAAGTGTTCCTTCTGATGCACTTTCAAAATCAACTAAAGCTAAGAGAACTACTCGTGATGAAAAGAATATGGCATCTGAATATTTAAAAGCCATGAAAGAAGATCTAGAATTAGATGAGCGCAGAGGAGGTGCACCCAAAATGGGCCCAGACCCTTTTCGTTCAATGACAGCCGGTGGTGAAAAAGATCGGAGATCAGCTGCACAGAAAGGTTCAAAATGGAGAGTTACTTTCAAGACAGGACATAAAGCCGTTGATGTAACAGCTCGGAACACTTCAGAAGCTATCAAAAAGGGTATTGCATCTGCAGATAAACAAGATGTTCAGGGATCACCTGCTTATAAAGATGTGAAGAAAATCTCAGAGGAAGTTGAATACTTAGATGAAAAAATCAAAATTGGTACTAAAGTGAAAATACATTCTCCTGGGGATTCTTATCACGGTAAAGTCGGTAGAGTCGGTGAAATCCGTCATGGATCTTTTAAAGGTGCTCCAAAAACATATACTATTGATTATGAACATGATGGAAATCAATCAGTACAATTACCAAAAAATAAAATAAAAATGTATACTGAAGAAGTTGATCTGGATGAAGCCAAGATGTCTGATGGAGAAGTGCTTGCTGCTGCAAAGAAACTTGCCAAAAATGGTAAAGATGCTAAGACAAAGAGTTTTGGACAAGGTCTTGTAGACTTCTATGATGAAAATGATTCTTTCACACCTGATCAAGTCGCCGGACTACAGAACATTATGAAAAATGCAAGTTTCCAGATGGCTAAAGACTAATGGAAAGTTTCAAGTCTTTCTCTGAAGGTATTAAGTTTGGAAGGCCGATGTTTCATATCTCTTCTACGAGATCGAAACTTCAGACCAAACCACCCAACTATAATCAATACCTAGAAGCATCATTGAAAGATATTGAAGCAGATGCCAAGAAATTTAAAGAAGAAGGTCGGGATGACTTTGTCAAACTTCTCCGTGATATCTATAGAAAGAGACGAGAGGAAATACCACTAGTCAAGAAGAGTGGTATGTCACCACAGGAACGTGAAGGTGTCAGAAATCAAGCACAAGGGCCGTTTATAGAATCAATGCCATACTATAGGTTGAAAGAAACTCTTGATTTTTATAAGACAATGCATTCTAGGCTTAAGAGAAAAAATCCCTCTGATCCTCTTCTAGATGATATCAAAACCGTACTAGGAAAAATAGTCAATAGATTTAAAAAGGGAAAATGATGAGAAATCTCCATCAAATTATCAACGAAATGGCATCTAAGAATGTCGTACAAGAAGTAGAAGAACCACGCGGTGAAGCTGAAAAGAACTTCAAGGGTAAACATGAAGTATCTGTCAAGGCTGATGCTGCGGGTAATGGTGATGAAGTCTTCAAGGGCTCTGGGACCAAGAAGAAAAAGCGCAAAGCTGACTATGAATCTCCTGAAGATGAAATCTTTTATGAGGATGCTGAAGAAAGTGATGATATAGACGAATCTAAGAAGCTTCTTAATCCGAAACGGGATCCTAAAATGGGTGATGAATATGCTAAAAAATCATCCAATAAACCTGTACGTGTATCTTTTCACGATGAAAATGCTATGAAAAGATGGATGAAAGTTCAGTCACTTGATAAAAATGATAATGAAATTATCAATATGAGCAAAACACATTTGGATCTTGTTCCTGAAATGAGAAAGTATATTTCTAAAGTGAAACACGGAGATATGATTTATCAAATTAAAGATATTAAAGAAGATCTAGACGAACGTGAACTTTCTGCGTCTGAGGAAAAGAAAAAAGAAGAAATCGTGAAGGGTATGAAAGATAATGAAGCAGAGCTTAAAAAGAAATATGGTGATGACTGGAAATCAGTCATGTATGCCACAGCAACTAAGCGTGCTAAAGAGTCAATGAACGAAGCCGTGGAAGTATCTCACGATCGTTATATGCGTTCCCATGGAAAGAAAGCATCTGGTCGTGGTGGTATGTGGATGTTTACTAACAAACGTTCTGGTGACGTTGACTATGACAATGAAGAAGAAGTATTTCAGCCCAAGAATTTTTCTTCCAAGTCATTCACTGATGCAGCCAAAGAAGCTAAAGAATGGGCCAAGAAGAACGGACATTCAACTATCTATGTGATGGAATCACTGGATGAAGAATATTTAGAAGAAGCTACTAAGATAGATGATTATGAACTTAAAACGACTGGTAAAAAGAAAAGTACAACAGCACATCCTAATGGTAAACCTGTTTATGAGGTTCTTTATAAGGGTGAAAAAGTAGGTACTGTTGAACCTTATTCGGCTTATAAAGATACAAAAAAGCCGGGTGCAAGAATAGTTTCTAGTAGAAAAGAAGTAACAAGATATAGCTATTCGTTTGAACAAGGTAAAGGGCCTGAACGAGGAGAAGTATCTGCTAAAAGTAAACATGATCATCTTAATGCCAAACACGCTTTCGAGCATTTTGTTATGATGCATTCTAGATGGGCCGAAAAAAATATGAACGAGGCCAAGAAAATGAAAGACGATCCTTGCTGGGATGACTATGAAATGGTTGGTAAAAAGAAAAAAAATGGTAAAGAAGTTCCAAACTGTGTTCCAGAAGAGGTAGAACTTGATGAGTATGAAGAGTTGGACGAACTATCTAAAAAAACAGTTCAATCATATCTTGATAAGAATATAGATTCTAAAAAAGATGGGTATGATTCTCCAAGAAAATTTAGAAACAGAATGACTTCTGGTGCTACTGCGTATCGTAAACTAGGGAAAAAAATACCTGGAATGCGCTCTCAACCTAAGGTAAAAATTAAAGCAACGAATGAAGAACTTGATGAATCAAAGTGGGTTGTTACTGTTAATGGTAAAGATGGTTATGGTGTTTTTGATAATGAAGCTGATGCCAAAAAGAAAGCTCAAGAAGTTCGTAAAAATTTGAAAAAAGATGATAGAACAGCAACTGTTAGTGTTATTAAGGAAGAAATTAAAGAAAACTATCCAATGGCTCAATCAGTAGGCATGCCATCAGTTTCATATGAATATGACCATGATAATACTGAAATAGAATTCCTAGAACAAGAAATTCTTTCTTCACTAGTAGCATCTATGAATATCAAACTACAGTATGTATTCGATAGTCTTGACGACGGTACTACACTACCTAGTTACTATATTGATACACTACTCTCTATGCGTAATACAGTGAATTCAATGTACCAGGCAGTTCTAGACCAAGAAAATGGTGTAACCGAAAGTCATGAACTTGATGAAAATAATGAATTTGATAAATATATTGATACCAAACTAGAAGAAAAAGAAATATTGCAATTTCTAGATAAACTTTCTGAAAAGAATCAGGCTAAAGCCAAGAAAATGATGGATTCAGATGAAGGTCTAGAAAAACTCAAGAATTTCATCAAGAAACACGGGTAATAGAAATGAAACTTATTACAGAACTATATCAGGACTCATTTGAAGTCATTAATGAAGAGAATGATACTGGAAAGAAATCACTTTGTATAGAGGGCGTCTTCATGCAAGCTGATGTGAAAAACCGTAATGGTAGAGTCTATCCACGTGGTATTCTTGAAAAGGAAGTGAACAGATATATCAATACTCATGTGAAAGAGAAAAGAGCACTAGGTGAACTTGGACACCCACAAGGACCTAAAATCAATGAAGACAGAGTATCACACCTTATTACTAATCTAAAATTAGAGGGTAATGATGTAATCGGTAAAGCTAAAGTTCTTTCTACTCCAATGGGTAATATTGCTAAAGCTTTACTTGATGATGGTGTTAAGATCGGTGTTTCTTCTCGTGGTCTTGGTTCATTAAAGGAAAAAAACGGTGTTAATGAAGTCCAGAATGATTTTTATCTGGCAACAGTTGATATCGTAACAGACCCTTCCGGTCCAAATTGCTTTGTTAATGGCATCATGGAGGGAGTAGAGTTCTGGTATGATCCTTCTAAGGGTATTTGGACTCAAAAAGAAGTCACTGAATTTGCTGACCAGGTTGAAGAGATCAAAGATACCGTGAAGCAAATGAGCAGAAAAGAGATTTTTGAAGTAAAAGAGTCAGTATTTGCTCACTACCTTAACATACTCGCTAATAAATAAATTTGATAAATAATAGTAATACACCAAAAAGGAGTCTATTAAAATGACTAAGAAAACAGAAGTTGAAAACCAGGATCTTGACCTAGACTTTGAAAACGAGCTAGATACAGATCTTGGTGAAGCCGAAGACAAGGCCGAAAAAGAAAATAAGAAGACAATTAAGTCTACTGGTAAGCCAAAACAAGATGCTGATCATATTGAAGAAAAGTCATATGACAAAAAGAAAATGAAAAAAGAAGATGATCATGACGAAGATGAGGACGAAGATCTAGAAGAAGCTTATACTTCCAAGTCCGAACTAATGGCTAAAATGGTTAAGTATGCTTCAGGTATGTCTAAGGATAATCTTGCACAGACTGTTGAGCGTATCATTCACTCAGCTGAAGAAATTGCTGCTGCAAACAAGTCCGAAACTGATCCAGATAATAATGAAGCAAAAAACAAAGCTTCTATTAAGTCAACCGGTAAGCCAAAAGAAGCTGCACATAAGCTTCCCATGAAGGAAGATCTAGAAGCTGTATTTGGTTCTGAAGATCTTACTGAGGATTTCCGCAAGCGCACTGAAACACTTTTCGAAGCTGCCGTTGAAACTCGTTTAGGTATTCTCCGTGAGGAACTCATTGAAGAGTACGAAGAGAAGCTTTCAGAAGCTAAGGCTGAATATGAAACACAACTAGAAGAAGCAACAGAAACCATTCTGGAAGAAACCGAACAAAAGGTATCTGATTATCTTGACTATGTCGTCAAGGAGTGGATGGAAGAGAATGAAGTTGCTCTCCGATCAAATCTTAAGGTTGAAGTCACTGAATCATTCCTTCAGGGGCTAAAGGGTCTATTCACTGAACATTACGTAGAGATTCCAGATGATAAAGTTGATGTCATCGAGGAACTTACAGGAAAGGTTCAGGAACTCAAAAATGAACTTAATGAAAATGCAGAACGTTCTATCGAACTGCAACACGAATTGAACGAAATGAAAATTGATTACATTCGTTCTGAACTAGCCGAAGGTCTTACTGAAACTCAGAAAGACAAGTTCTATTCATTGACTGAAACTATTTCAGACTATTCTGATGTAGATGCTTTCCGTGAAAAGGCTGGTTATTTACTAGAATCTGTCCAGAAGAGCAATACTCGAAAGAGCTCTGAACAGGATCTAAATGAAGAAGTTGAACTAGAGGAGAGTGACAGCCCAAAGGGTTACACTGATCCAAATATTTCAATGTATGCAAAGGCCCTTTCACTAACCTCTAACAGAACTCGATAAAGTTCAATTTTTATAAATAATAATAAGAAAACCTATAAAGGAGAAACTAAATGTTTACTAATGAAGAACTACTTAAAAAGTGGGAGCCAATCCTTGAACATGAAGATGTTCCTGCGATTCAGGACAAGTACCGCAAGTATGTTACAGCTACCCTTCTAGAGAATACTGAAAGAGAACAGCGTAACGAGTCAACTTCCGGCTACAACGGTTTCCGGAGTCTTCAAGAAGCTCCAACCAATGCTGCTGGTACTGGTGGTTTTGGTGGTTCTGCAACTTCACCTGTTGCTGGTTATGATCCAATCATGATCTCACTCATCCGTCGTGCTGCACCTAATCTTGTTGCATACGATGTTTGCGGTGTCCAGCCAATGACCGGACCTACTGGCCTAATCTTCGCCATGCGCGCACATTATGCCAACATGGAAGGTGACGAAGCATTCTATAATGAAGCTAATACTGGTTTCGCTTCACGCGTAGCCGCTTCACCTGCTGCTAACACACTCGTTGTTGGTGGTGCTAATAACAACGTAGGTACTGACGTATCTGCAAACTCTGAACTATATAACTTTGCTGGTGGTATGAGTACTTCTCTGGCCGAAGCTCTTGGTTCTAATACAACCAATCAGTTCCCAGAAATGGCTTTCTCCATTGATAAGGTTTCAGTTACCGCACAGAGCCGCGGTCTAAAGGCTGAATATTCAACCGAGCTTGCACAGGATCTACGTGCCGTCCACGGTCTTGATGCCGAGACAGAGCTTGCTAATATTCTCCAGACTGAAATTCTGGCTGAAATCAACCGTGAAGTTGTTCGTACTCTGAACCTCACTGCTTCTGCAGGTGCTCAGACCGGTACTACAACTGCTGGTATCTTCGACCTCGACACAGATTCTAACGGCCGTTGGTCAGTAGAAAAATTCAAGGGTCTTCTATTCCAGATCGAGCGTGAAGCTAACGCAATTGCAAAAGCTACTCGTCGCGGTAAGGGTAATATCATCCTCTGTTCTTCTGACGTAGCATCCGCTCTTCAGATGGCCGGTGTACTTGATTATACTCCTGCTCTGAATGCTAATAACAATTTAGTTCCTGATGATACAGGAAATACCTTCGTCGGTGTTCTATCTGGTCGTTACCGTGTGTATATTGATCCATACGCTGGTGCCGATTACCTCACTGTTGGTTATAAGGGTGCTAACGCATTCGATGCTGGATTCTTCTATTGCCCATACGTTCCACTACAAATGGTTCGTGCAACTGGTGAAAATAGCTTCCAACCACGTATCGGATTCAAGACCCGATATGGAATGATTGCTAACCCATTTTCACGCGGATCAACAGCTTCAGACGGTTCACTGATGACTAACTCTAATGTTTACTATCGCAGAATTAGAGTTAATAATCTTCTATAATAAAAATAAATCCAGATTAACTGGACAACTGGGCGGGACTTCGGTTCCGCCCTTATTTTATGTAGACATATAATTTACTCCCTGCATCATAATATCTCTTCATACTTAATACGTCTGTCATAAATTGAACTTCACTTTGTACTAAATCAGCTCCATATTCTTCGATTAATTTATGTTTTTGTGTTTTATATCTAGGTAAAAACTTTTTAGAGTCTGTCCAAATATAATTAGGATCTGTATGAGAAACATATTCGAAATTATTTTTTTCATATACATTTCCATTAGACCAAAAACAGTTTGCATATGATAAAATGGTTTCTCCTTCTTTCATATGATTTTTAACAAAATACGAAAGTAATCTAGAAAATCCACCTATCACAGTTGTATTATTAAGCGTACAAAACCTCACAAGTTCATAATTATATTGTTTATTATACCTACTTTTAGAGAAAGTAGCAATAGATAATAAGGTATCATTTTCATCAAAAAGACCAATATACCAAGATGCATTTGAAAAACCTTGAAGGTGATTATTATCTAAGAAATGTCTTATATCTTTATCATAAGACATTTCTTTCACAAAGCATTTTCTTGCATAGATTTTATTATCTATTATACCTAATTTACTCTTGATAACACTTTTCCACTTGTCAGTATTACTATAATAAAAAAGATCTGTTATTTGTAATAATTGAATACCTTTATTTTCAGCAAGAATATATTTTTCTTTATGGTAATTTTTTTTCTTATATTCTTCAGAATGCCAAAATATACCATTACATTCAATACCTATGTTCTTATTAGGTATGAATAGATCAATTTCCTGTCCATTTAGAGTTTTTCTATCATTTCTAATTATTTCTTTTTCATCAATAAATGTTTTTAAGAGTTCATATACACTATTTTCAAAGGACGAAACCTTATAGTTGGGTTTATATTGTATATTTTTAAAATCTAAAACACGCTTAAACATATGAGGTGAAATATTCAATTTATCACTTATTTCTGTTATAAGATCACCATTTAAATATTTCTCTATATCATCCATAAGAAATTCAGAATCACGTATTTTTAATAAATGTCTTAGACCGTTTTCAGTTTTATACCAACTAGATACTCCATAATTTTCTTGAAAATAATTTTTGAAAAAATCATTATCTCTTTTTTCTTTCATATTTAGTGAAGACATTTTTCTTGATTCTTCACTTTCAAACCAATAATCAACGCCGTATCTTTGATTGATAGTGTTTTTAGTTTTTTCTATTAAAATTGGAGAGAAAACAGCATGTTTTGCACCATATCTTTCCAACATGGTTTGTTCTTGTTTTTCCTTTATCTCTTTTCTTTCTAATGGCGTTTTAACTCCATATCTTTCTAAATTAGTTTTGACCATATTTTCTACATGAACATCTCGACAATCTTTACGTGAATCTCCTCCTTTTTTAGCTGCACATTGAACAGAACAAGTTTTTCCATACCCCTTAAGTATACCTCTAAAAACACTATTTTTATTTTTACATACTTCACATACAGGTATTTCAGAAATTTCATTTACCAGATGATAAATATTTTGTTTGAAATTTCCTGTATCTATGCAAAATAATTTAGATATTCTATCTTTATAGGGTTTTATAGATTTATAATATCCATATGGACTGTTTTCAACCTTATTTTTAATGAACTTGATTAATTCTTCATCTGTCATTATAATTCCTTAATTATTGTATAGTATTTATTAACCTTTGATTGGATTCATAACACTTTCAAAGAATTAATCTTGTTTCACACTGTAACTCTTCTCTTCAAATCCATCTCTTCAAAAACACCAAATCGTATATCATCTCTTAGAATATGAAAAAATAATGTCATCTTCAAGTTAGGAACATGGTAATTATTTTTGTATATCATACTGATAACTATTTCAGGGCCATGGATAGGAATATATCCTTTATCGATAGGGTTAAGTTTCATTGGTAAGTACCACGAATAATTATTTTTACATTTATAATACTCATAAGTGGTTCTTTGATATTACCACCTACTATTCTTCTCATTTCCATATTTACTCCTTGGAAATTAATACGAAAATCAGTATAGTATTTCTTCATGCTTACTGTATTAAGTTTCACAATTCACTCCTTACGGTCATAAGTATATTACCAAGATAATTGAAACCTTCACCATCACATACACCCCAAAATTTATCACCCCAGTTATTACCCTCGACTAATTCGGCATCACCCGTCTTGAGGAGTAAACTCTTTAGCTTGTCAGAATTAGTGAATTTAGATCGAACTAGACGCTCCATGGTGTCTAGTTTTCTGTCGTCAAAGGTGATATCATATGGAAAGTCTTTACCACGACCAAATCGTTTAGCATCGCCTGGTTTGATGATAGATCTTACCAGTTTCCGAACTTCAGGGTCTGTAGTTTTGGCAGCGACATATGCGTGTTCTACTGAATTATACATTTCTCCTTCAAAGTAGACAGTGCATGGATACATATTAGACAGAAAGGAATATTCACCACGGAAACTATTGATTATATTGCTCATAAGCATTCATCCTTATAATATATCTGAATAAACCTACTCTTCGTAAACGAATGCAATCATATGATATTTTATAAATACCTGCTATTGCTAATAAATTATTTGAAGTACATGATCTAGTAATTAGCCTTTGAACAGATACTAGTTTCATTTTAATTTACTCAATCCAGCATCTTCCATGAGTTCTTCATACCGATCCTTCATCCACAAAAAGTCGTTTGTTGATTTTCTTGATATCATATTTCATGACACTCTCTCGTATTTTTCTATGAATTTCTGATAGTCAAATGTAAAGTCATTCAGTGAAAAGAGTGATAGCATTTGAAAATCTTCTGGCATCGTTTTACAACCCTTGAAGATGTCCTCACTCTTATTCACAATAGCAAACGCAAACTTAAGAAATTCCAGCCGTTGATCGCCATAGATAATACTCATAGCATTTCTCATAGAATTTGATGAGTTACATAGATCATCAACTAATAGAACAGGTTTATCATTCAGTACTAGTCCTTCGATCCAGTTATGAATGCCATATTCTTTACGGTTTTTCCGAACAGAGAATGAATTGATCTCAATTCCAAACTGTTTCGCGACCATAGGAATAGAAACAAGTAATGGTGTTGATGCAGTCTCTAGACCAGCTATCTGGAAATCAAAATGACCAATTTTCTCTTGGACTAGATCAAGAAATAGTAGAGAAATCAGTTCATTAAAGTATGGATTAAAGAGACCTCTCCGGAGATAGAATTGCCAAATATATGTCGTACCTGGTGCTTTACCTAACATATGGCCTTTACCAGGAGGTACCCGAACAATACAGAACTTATCAATATATTCTTGTAGCCAGGATAGAGCTTCTGCCCTATCCTGGTCACTTAGAAAATTAATTTTTTCAGTCATGTAACTTTTTCACTTCCCTCTTGTATTTGTTCAGAGCATTATTCAATACTTTCACGGCTCTGTCAACATCAGAAATATGTGTCATTTCGAAGTTATTCCAGAATTTGGCTCCACGAACTTTGATCTTGATTCGACCAGTACCGAATAGACCGTCAAAGAGTCCCTTTTCGATATCAATCTTTTCAATCATATCAAACTGATAAGTTTTGGTACGACCTGACCAAGAGTAGAACTTATCGATGTGTTCAATCCAGCTAGGATAGACATGATAAGTTTGCTCTCGAAGTTTTGTATAAGACCTCAGAATAATTACAAGATATAGACCAAAGGTCGCGGGAATAAGAATCAAATTCCATGGAGAAAATACCACGCGCTTCCAGTTGTACCTCAGGGTAGCAATTGGCTTTTCTTCATAGTCATCATTATAAAACTCAGACATAACTTTCACTTTCTTTAGGGGGAGTTGGGATTTGATCCCAATTCCGTGGATTATTACCCCCGAATAACATTCCAACGAAAATGAATACCAGTTTCGGAAAGTTCATTTTCAGAAGGGAAAAACACCGGAAAGAAACGACCCTTATCATCTTGCAGGATAGTATGACGGATATTCCAATCATACGGATACTTTGCAATTGCTTTCCGAACATTTTCCTTCGTGGCATATGTGCGGGGAGCAGTGATTTCAAATTCGCGGTTCATAGTGTTTCTCCTCATTGGGTATAATTAAATACTACACCATTTGGATACTATGTCAACTCTTTTTTGAAAAAAATTTCACATATCCCTCTTTGTCTTATAAAGAGCTTTAGCCACAGGAAAGCGAGGAATTCCATCTGGTGTCAGTCTGAAGTGCTGTACGGTCGCTTCACCATCTACATAATCATCTCGTTCAAGGAGAAGTTTCTTGCAGAAATCATGTGTTCCCTTGACTGATGACCGGAAAGTTCGTCCATCACCTAAATCACAGACGATATAACCGGCCATACCGGAACGATTACCCTTACCTTCCTCGACAGAAATAATCCGAAATTCTGAATCATCAAAGTCTTTGTGTTTCAGAAGATTTTTCGAGCGCTTTTTCTCATATCCAATACCATCAATACGGATCATCTGGCCTTCGTATCCGTCTTCCACGTATCGTTCATATTCCTTCATCAATTCATCATTACTGGAAACAAGCGCTGTTCGAACAATCTCGATTGATGGGTTATCCCTTACCATAGGTTCGTGACTGAAAATCCGGATCATTCTATATGAATAAGATTCATCAGAAACAATATCATACCAATGAAATTGGATTAGGTCTTTAGATCGTTGTAGATCGTCAGTGGTGACCTTTGTCTGTCTTACAATAGATACTATCTGGTTAAAATTTTCTTTGAATTGGTGATTGTAAAGCTCCCCATCTAGAATGACTTCGGGATCTTCATTGAAAATGAAATCAAAGGCTTCACGGACATGCGGTGCAGCAACAATTTCTTTACCAGATCGGGAAAAAATCCCATCAACCGTAATGATAGCACGGATACCATCTAGTTTCGGCTGGGAATAGACATTTTGCTTCGTGAAATCAAATTTAGTCTTTTTCAAATCCTTGGCAAGCATAGGCTGAAAGAAGCCAGTAGAGTCCACAGTATCAGGTGTTTCAGCATAAGCCAAGTCCAATCGTTTAGTATAGAGAGCATTGATTTCAAATTGTGCTTGTTCGACAGAATTTCTTGCATTTGCCCGCCCTTCATTAGTACCTTCTGCTCGTTTCCAAGTTGATGTTACAGTTTTACCGTCGACTTTACCGGAATGTGTTCGGTAATGATCAGAATCTCGTTCTACCCACCATTCCTGAATAGAACCTGTCTGTGTACGCTTGTAGAGTTTCGGATAAGTTTCAGTCATGATATACCTTAATCTTGTTGAATTCTTATGATCTGGAATAGATCATCTGGTTCTGGATCATATTCATTATAGTCTCTGTAGTCAAACTTTTTCTTCCTTGGACTTAATTTCTTTTTTCTCCACTTAAGAAAATGATGAGCTTTTTTCCGAAACGGTCTAGTCGTGGTACCAGGTTTTCGGCCTCGTTTGACTTTCGGTGGTGACAGACCAAGTTCTTTCAGTGCTTTATAGTAATAGGTATTGGCAGAGTTCTCGGGAATATCAAGTTCTTTTGAAATTAATTGGACCATTTCTGGTCTGGATTTTAGTTCATTATTTTTTAGAATATCTAGTACTAACTTATACTTACCCCGCATTGATCAAAACCTCTCTTCGTCATAGAATTGACAGAGATTAAGATCATTCTCTACGATTCGATTATCCTGAAATGGGAAATTCACTGAAGACATGTTAGTTTCCAGATCAATTCGGACAGTCATTTCATCTTGTCGACCTGAATCATATCCAACAAACAACACGACAGTGTCTGTGACAGTCAAATTTCCCGTAGATGGAATGAAAATATCAGAGAGCACCATATCAGATGAAGTGATATTCACATGTGCTGTGACTTCAAATTCACCGTCATCAAAAGCAATGATATTCAGTGATCCAAATGTAGAGGGATCATCATTGATTTTCAGTGAGCAATAGATGGCGGATGCAGTGTAAGCATGATCAGAGCTATTAGCTACTGTTATCGAGTAGGCGAAAATGAAAAACGAGAGTAGTGCGAGTGCTGCATATTTCATGGTAAAGATCCTCACATTAGTAAAGTTGCACAAGTTTCGGTATTAGTCGTGTAAATTACTTTTTTGATTTTAAATTTTTCAATGGCTTCCATACACCCTTCACACGGATGAGCAAGCCCACAAACCCACTTTCCCTTTTTACCAGGCCAAGTCTTTTTAGCACGAGCAATCAGAAGAGTAGATCCATTCAATTCTTCTTTGGAATATCTCCGAAGAGCATTATGGATAGCATTAGTCTCTGCGTGCCAAAAAATTGCATCTTCATTTTTTCCAAATTGTGACTGGAAAGGATGAGACTTAAGTGAATTAAATCCCCACGCAATAGGTCTATCACGGACAGTGATTGCTGCAGCTAGCTTGGCCCTATGTGGATTATCATCATAATCCATAGCAAGATCAAAGAGCTGATCAATAAGTTTTTTCTGTCGAATGTTCATGTACTGACACTAATACAGATCTAATTGCTTGTCAACTCTCTTTTGGTTCCCATGAAGACCAACCTTCCGAGAAAGTACCACGGTGAGAATTATGCACTGTATGTCCATTTTTTGCTTCATAGAAATTTTCACGAG
>LFIK01000766.1_pt1 | contig 24440 bp, 26 predicted proteins | sample 643401 | NCBI WGS metagenome assembly LFIK01 (sample SAMN03777447, study PRJNA286221) | soda lake metagenome | biome: soda lake; feature: Kulunda steppe; material: water; isolation source: sample T5-Br brine of Lake Tanatar-5 | place: Russia: Kulunda steppe | collected 2010-07
GGGGGGGGGGGGGGGGGGGTGTCAGAGGGCCCCGGCCCAGAATTTACACGTGGCGTCCTTCAGAATTTTTTTTTGCGCCTCCTGGTTGAGGCTTCAATTTGCAGACTTGTTTCACGATCTACCAATGGCTCACAAAAAAAATTACTGTCAATCAGACTGGAGCTTTCTATTTCACATAAGCTTGTTCTGAAGATATCTTCAATTTTTTCCAGAAACAAACTAATGATTCCTATTGTTTTATTCTTGAGCTTATGGATGTTTTTTTATGGCTGGTGTTCACCAGCAACCTGAACTTCACAACTGTTGAACAGTCAAACTACCTGGCTGAAGGTCAAACTTGAACTTGTAAACTTAAGTTTGTGCGTGATTTTAAGACAATGTGTAAGGTTCAATTTGTAGGCCTAATAGGCTTAACTGCTTCTAGCCTTCCAAGTAGGTAAGTGCCCTTCAACTTGTTCAGGAGCCTGACATACATCTTCATATGCCTAGGGCTTGTAGCACGTTTTTCTAATGATGCAAATCAGAGTTCCATTTAGCATGACACTTTTCACATTCTCTTCAATGTATTGCAGGGAGAGAGAACCAGGCCAGCAGGAAAAAATCCATAATATCTGGAATTGAGTGGCAGAGCTTCACGTTGGATGCTCCTTATGCCTAAGAGCTTTGCTTAAAACAATATCCTGTTTCAATGCACTTTCTTTACTGTGCATGCAATCTCCTACAACAAGTACCATTCAACAGCCTGTTTCTGCACCTACAGCACTGATGGGCACTTTCAAGCACTCACATTTTTCAACATGGGATACTTGGGGTGCACGAGACAGGAATAAACCCCAAGCAACACATCTACCTGAATGAGACTACACAACTTGTTTGGGTCCTGCAGACACACTCGAAGGAAGCCCAAAGATCGGGCACCAAGCTAATCACATCACATTGGATCTAAGCATGGCATGTATATGATGCTTAGTTCAAGTCAATTTTCGTTTGAATGCGCAATATGTTCCCCTAATACAATAGGCTATGATAGGCCTAGAGGGATTGCTTTGGTCAAGGCGTGTGTTGCCCACTTCACAAGCAGGGCAACTTCAAACCTGCGGCTACATCAGTCCACCTTCCCTGAGGCATAGCAACACCATTTTTCCCGCCACCTTGGGCTGCTTGGGCTGATCCTGAGCTATGCAACCAAGGCAGCACAGGCAGCATAGCCTCATCCAGAAAACCTTCCCCCTCCGGCACCCAAGCCAGGCCAGACACCACGTCTGTCACGTTCCCATCTGGAGCCAAGAGGCTTCCACTGGCCACCTCTCCCCCATCAGCGCTGTCTCGCCCCAGCTCCTCCATCAGCTCCTGGTGCTGCTGCAGGTGCTGGCGCTGCATGTGCACCAGCACCTCCGTGGCCTGCTGCATGACAAACTGGCAAGTGGACACGCCAGCAGCTGCTGCTGGGTTGTGGCTGCTGCAGCTGCCCTCGTTGGCTCCCGCGTTGCCGCTTGGATGCGCTTGGCAAGAAGGTACGGGGTACACAGGCACCGCCAGGATGGGCAGGCCCAACTGGGCGCAGCAGTCCATGACAATATCAAGGCCGGCTGTGCCGGGGGCAGAGGTGCCTCCACATGCTTCACTGCCTGCGGTGGCTGGCAGCTCAGGCGCAGGCGCAGCAAGCGGAGATTGCCAGCAGTCACGGCTCCGGGGGTCTACAGCCACGACGGCCACCATGTGGCGTGCGCCTGAGCAGCGTGCACAAGAGATGGCACAGGACGAGGGTCAATATATTGGGGGGCAGCAGCAGCAGCAGCAGCAGCAGCAGTGTTACCGGCCAGCCAGTCAGCCACCATTCCAGGTAGTTGTATCACTCGTGAATCTGAAGGGGCGCAGGCTCTTAGGTCAAGCCTTGTGTGTTGGCCACGTGGGCATCCTTGGGATCCTGGTGCCACTTCTGCTGAGGAGCCAACAAGACGAAGCTATCACAGGCTGCGCTCTTTTATGAATACTAGCTTCCATCTCTGGGGAGCCTCTACACCTCATTCAGCATAGGCAAGCACTTCGTGCTTATGTGCCCTTACACCTGGCAATGTGACCGCCTCACAGGCTTGCCACACCCACATGCACAAGTATTCTGATCAGGGTGTGACAGGCTGGCCGCAGTCCAGACAGGCAGCACAAGCTCGATAGGTGGAGGCCACATCAGACACCACAAAGGATCCCAAACAGCACATGCCAAAGAGGGGCAGGGCATCACACACCTGGCTGCCCAATGCATTTGTCGCAACCTGACCGGCCACCCTGGCGCCCCACGCCGCCTGCGCGCAGCTGCGCAGCCTTTGCCGCCATGCTGTGCATGTCCTGCCCAGCTAGCACTGCCAGCAGCACCACATCTGTGGAGTGGGCTGCCAGAGGGGCGGGGTGGTCGCACCAGGGCAGCAGTATGGGTTTGGTGATGCGGTTGATGCGTGGCAGGCGAGGGCTAGCCTTGATACGGAGGTGGCCGTAAGGGCTGCAAGCACAACACAGGAGTTGGCTTCCTGGGTAATGGAAGGTGAGGGTAGCGTAAACTGGGGAAAGGTCAAGGAGGAGCAAGGCTGGCATGCGGCTAGGTGTGAGGACTCTGATACGCATGCATGAGGTGCTTGTTGGGGCTGGACAGGGCACGGCATTCCTGACCCTGAGCAGCTCTGATTTCAAAATAGCATTGAGCACCCAGCTCGTCTGTGCCCATATTTCCTCTAACACGTTTATTTGGCAAGCAAACGCTGGCATGTCATTGACATCCCCTCCGCCTTCCGCCATGTCTTGTCATGTGGCCACTCACCAATGGCGGCACCTGCAAACCACAAAGGTGACCGAACGTGTGCTTAGCGCGACAAACAGACTGAACAGGTGCATGTGAGGAAAAAGCCAGGCAGTATCTGAGATCCTTGAGCAGGGGCAACAACATCAGAATATGCCTAGCTGTGTCTCAATGGTTGATACATCCTCTTGTCCAAGCACTTCAGTGATAGAGCTTGTCATCTGGTGCAGACTGAAGATCCGACTGGAGCGTCTACAAATACTCCAAACTTGGTAATGCTCATGTGCATGCCACATGGATTTCAAGGAAAGGCAACTTGGAGAACAATGGAATTTCATGGGCTAAAATTTGAACGTCCTTCAGGCCCCTGCCATCCTCATCCTACGCTAAATTGGAAGCCCAGCATCAACCCAGCACCATACACACCTCCGGCCGCAGCAGTAGCCTCTCGCTCGCAAAGCATCCTCTGTAAACACCTACACGGGGTGGCAGGGATGGACACAATGCTCTAGCACCCGGGTGGTTTTTGTGGGCGTGTATTGTGCATGCATGCAGTGGGTACCTACGCTTTTTATTTGGGCATGCAATTTACCAGAATACCTCACAGCAAATAAATGCAGTGCACATGGATTTCCGCTGCTGAAGGTGCATCCCAATGTGTGTGCATCACTGAGTAGGGTTATCCTTTTCACTGTCAACAAGAATGTGTAATTGGCCTACCTGGTATCCAGACACAGGATCTATGTAGTGCCTGCTTCCAGAAATACAAGCAGCTGCATGTGCGTCTTCAACGTCTGGCAGCAGGTCGGGGGCGCAACTCGCAGGCAGATGCTTTCTGTCTGCATGCCCTGCCGCAAGGTCTGGGGCTGCCGCAGCATTAAGGTACGTTAGGATTTGTCCGCTTGCCCTGCCGCAGCATTAAGGTACGTATGGGTTTGTCTGCATGCCTTGACATAGCATAAAGGTACGTATGAAATTTGTCTGCATGCCCTGCTGCAAGGTCTGGGGCTGCCATAGCATAAAGGTTTAGATATTTGTAGCACCGCTTTTGTGGGTCACACAAGCGAACTCAATTCCAGCAGCTGAGGCGACAAGAGCTAGGTCAGCTTCCAAGCTGCTGCCTGTATTTATTTTATCATTGGTGAGAGAGCTGGTGGCATGCGAGGGAAGAAGGGAGACCAACGTCAACCTACAGCATTTGCACGATACCCAAGATGGGCAGTAAGAGGGTCTCAAGGAAGGCCAAGGCCCAAAAGGCCAAGGCTTGGCAGTGGTGAACTGGTCTGGAACTGGTCAAAGATGACAAAAGTGCACTCACTCAAAAAGAGGAGGAGCAGCTCGTCAGGCCTGCCTTAAGTGCGCAACCATGCTAGTTACAAGCTGAAAGATAGAAGCAAAGAATAACAAACATTTGCACTACAACATGAGCAATTATGACAAGGAAGACAATTGTGGTGTCTGCCCCCAGCTTATTCAATACATGGCACTAGCAATCCTTGGGGAGGCTGTGCACAGCAAACAAGACGTGCAGTGCCTCTTTTCCCAATCCACCTTGCAACCTCTGTTGGCTTCAGCTCTGGCATGTGGAGCCTCTTCCACGGGAAGTCTGCAGGAATGAGGTCAAACCGGTCATTGACAAGCCCGACCTGAAAGGGCACGAGCAGCAAATTTGAAGCACCTGCTCAGCAGCCACCAAGAATGGCACAATGTAGGAGATCCAATTGGGAGTAAAAGGATTCCAACCAGGAGCCAGTTCTGGCATAAATTGATGCCCTTAGCTTGATTCTGGACAAGCATGGTCAAATGAAGACAAGTTCGGGTAAGATTGTGGTTCAAGCCCCCAGGAGGAGAAGTTGTGAACAGCATGCTGAATAAGTTCACAACTACTACACTATTAATTCATAAATATAGAAAATTAGGAACACCTGTAAAAAGAAACCAGAGGCTCACAAAAGTGGGTGAAAGAAGCAAATTATGACACCATGGATCAAGCAGACTAAATTTGCAAAGCAATTGCGTAGGCTACATCTAAAGAACCCTAAGAACATTGAAAACCGCATACAGGCTTCCTGCGCAACTGAGGTGAATAATATGTGAGGCTGCACAGGTCACTTACAAGGAATTCCAAGGCATCCACCAACCTCGGCCCAGGCCGATTAAAGTGTGCATTTCCATCCACCAGCACCACGTTCCCTTCTTTCACTGCTCGCAGATCTCTCCTGCGCAGTGCGCATTTTGCCAAACTTCATTAAATTCTTTTTGTTGAAGTCTGCCACACAGACGCAAGCTTTATGCTTGATGGAGTAAACTGCCGAGCTTAAGTCTGAAAATGTCTCTCAGAAACAATGAATACCAATGGCAGCTCAGCACCTTGATGCGCGATTATTTTTATCAGCAGAAACTACAGCTGCTATACATAAGTGCTAGTTAATGTTAACATTGACATTAGGAGAGGCGCTTCATCAGGCTCGTGGGTTTGCCATAACAGAAGGAAATAGGTGCATGGTCAGTAAGGCTGCAAGCCAAGCACACATTTGTATCAGTAAGAGGTAGCTAGGAGGCAAGCAAAACACAAAAGTTTTAAGCCAGCCTTGCCAGGCTCTTACTGATCTCAGAGAAGAAAAGAGCATCAGATTCTGATCCTTAATAGAACAAACCGTACCACCATGCTTGGTCGGTGAGAGCTGCTAGGGACTCTTCCTCTGCTGTCGTTAAGTCCAAGCCACACGGGCTGCAACCAAGTGAGTAAACAGTGTACTTCCTTCTTTGCACCCCCTATTTCCAAAGCCCACCAAGTCAGTGACTGAGTGACGGGGTCATGACGTTAAGCATGTGATATTCATGTGACACTTGTGTGACACGACTTCTCAAGCAGCCCACGTTTGGCAGTGGCATTGAATTGCAGATAACTTCTTTGACAAACAGCCTTTTAACGCAATCTACATCCAGCGTGAGGCGCCTAACCTTATGATGATGATATCTGGGTCCAAAGAAGTTACGGCCTCAGGAGAGACAACGCCAGAAGGCTGGGCAGCTTGGCCAGGAGAGCTGCAAGCAAGTTGGGAAAACACTTGGGGATCAGGGTACCAGGGGCTTGTCAGCTTGATAAGCAAGGGTAAGCGCATGGTGACTGGCATGTACAAGCATGTGCCATAATCATAAGTAGTTTGCTCGCCACCATGATAGCTTCAAACCTGGGAGGGTTGAGTGGATGGGAGCTGCCGGCCATGGTAATGAGCTTGGGGGTCCAGTGCCCCCCAGCAAACAATGGGTCAATCCACTCCAAGAAGGCACACTACAAGAAAGCAAACGAAGGGAAGCAAAGGTTTGGAAAAGACATTTGACACGCCTCGCCATGGGAATTGTGTTTGTGGTTTTGGCTCTCGAGGGCCATGAAATCTAGGCAAGTTGCTGATTATACTACCTAGAATTGCCATTGCAGATAAAAAGGTGCAGAATGCTCCGCGCCAAAAGTAAAGCCCATCCAATGATCCTTACTTCACCCAGTCGTGCAAAACCATTTACATGCCTGGAGGTAGTCTACATCAATTGAGAAGCTGGCGCATATGACGATGAAAATGAAATTATTTGTACCAAGTTTGTGCATTGTATCACGTACTCACGCATGTGCCCATACAGCCTCCCATACCTTGCTGTGCTTTGCGGGTGCAAGCTGCGCAGCCATGGCAGAGGCCGCTTCCACACGTTGCTGCAGCTTCTCAACTGCCGCGCGGCTCTGAACTTCTAGCCCGAGAGCGGAGCCAACAGAGAGCATACCTTGCAGCACATCTTCAATGCTGCACAGTCAAGTCAAGCACGCGCGTGCAAGGATTTCCATTATAGACAAAACCAGGGTATGTCGAATAAACATTGAGCCAAACCCAAAAATCAGACTCAGAAAGAGTAGGAAAAGCCACACATCCAAAAAAATGCATGATGAAAACCTTTAATTGCATTTCCTTAGTCTTTAGTGCTTTGCGTCCTAGTCCTTTGCAGACTGTTGTTGGCAGCTTCGTTGCACCTTACATGGGAACTGGCAAATATTGTGGTTTGGCACGAACACAGGCTTCCTTGAAATTATGGCACGTTAAAGAAGGGTATCAATACTTCTCAAGGACCATTAGTTTTTTTCTCAATTGCTTCCTATCAAATCTATCTTGGTGCCAATTGTATATGTAGCTAAAACATTGCTCCATAATGCTGCAAACATGGTCACGTCATTTGCCCTACGATTGTCAGTGTTGGCCCCTTACCTGAAAGGGTTTAGATTGACAATGATGGGCGCTGGGTCAACTTTTGCTTTCCTCAAAATCCTTTCCACAGTAACAAGATCGATAGAGCATACGCTGCACAGAGACTGTGGCATCGCAAGCAGGAAGGTCTTACTTCTGTGCCTAATATGACCGTAATGGCTGAGCAAAACGAGGAACAACGCACTTAGCAACGCAATTGTTTTGGTACGACTAAGAATTACTCCTGTTCCGCTCACATGTCGCTGAAACAGTGCTAGCGCAGCTTGTTAGATTTACATGTTTAGAACTCAAAAGGAAGCGCAGATGGATGGCCAGACGTGACAACTCCAAGGGCAATGCAGTGTGTTACAAATCCCAGCCATGGCTACAGTTATGTTTATGGATGACACCTTAACCGTCATACAGCACGATGCATACACACACATGCACGGGACACATACATGCGCACCCAAAAATGTACCTGCGTCACCACCACTGTTGGCTTGATCTTCAAGAGCTGGTCAGCATCTATGGCGTAAAGTCCTCGACCAGTCACCATGGAAGAGGTCGTGGCATCATGCACATCCCTGCAAAACAGATAGGCAGACGCCTGATATCTCCTTGCCGTAAACATCAAGGCTTTGACTGGACTGTTTGCACTAGAGAAGCATGTCTTGAAGGAAAGCAAGGTGTTCCATACAATTCCTGCAATGATGTTTCATTCAAGACAAAGCCAAAAATATTTGTAACAATAGCTTGCACAGGGCACAGTTCATGCTAGAAAGACGTCTTTCACAAGAAAAGTCAATTTTATGAAAGCTTGTGAAAGATAGCCCTTACACAAGTGTTTCCTTATAGCACAATTTCCACAAAGTGTAAAATCATCAAGCAAAAGGTATTGGTACATACACCAAGAACACGCACTACCTTGAATTACCTGCTGTTTGTGAAGTGGCCATTGTTCGCGCTCGTGAGCATTGGCAGATGGGTGATCTCTGCAAAATATTTGGATGCCCAAAAGCATGATTTGGGAGGATGATGTAATTGTTAAAGTTTGGAAATGTACGAATATCACAGTAACATCAATTTGGCAGTCTGAACTCGGCAGAACTTGGCAATTAAACCTTAGCCCTCTTAAGGGACCAGGCAGCCTGAAACATATTCAGGAACAATTGCCACTCTACTGTGTACTTTCAGGGCATAAGATCAACTTGAAAAGGGCTGTCATCAAGGCCTTGTCTTTGCACTTTCTTTTTCCCTTCTACATGCAATTGCATGGTTCACGAACTAATTACCTGGCCACCGATGTGGTCAGCCGAGTTTGCAATCCACCCGAGCAACATTTCATACACCACAAGCGCAACTAATGTTAAAGGTGTAGCACAGGCTCAAAAAAGGCCAACTGAGTTGCCAGTTCTTTCCCCTGCCATGCTGTGATAAAAATTCAACCATTGAATCCATGGTCAACAGATTCCATCTGTCTCGTCATGAGCTTTGTGGCAAGATTGTGTATTAATCAGATGACCTTCTGAGATGCATTTGGGTGATAAATATAATTCTGTGAGTCAGCTTACATGAGTCGTGCCTCTGGACCTATAAAAACTTCCTTGGGTGGCATAATCCAGAGACGCACCTGGAGGGTAATCGCACTCATGGCTTCTTCCGCGTAGCAGATGGGAGCCACCAACTTGGACAATTATCTCTGTTGCACTGGGTAGTAAAGAGACTACTCGATGCTCTTCCCTGCCATTGCCGGCCATTATAATCTAACTGACGATAGGCCGGTAATAGAATGGGTCACCACTTCCAAACTTCAAACTTTCCTGCTGGCATGGATAGAAGAAGATGGCAAACGGTGATCTAGTGGATGGTTTTAGCATGTATGGTTTGAGCATGCAGGGTGCGCGCGGCTGCGTGTGAGCCTGTCATGCGCGTTTGTGGATGCATGCATGCGCATGTGTACGTGTGCGTGTATGTGAGTATGCATACATTTGCATGCTAGTATACGTACTACTTGACGTGCGTGTGCAATGGTAGATTCAACCTGACCATCAACCACCAGGACGCACTTGCATGCAAAGTTGATCTACGATCCAATATGTTGATGTAGGGCATTTATTCTAGTGATTTTGAAACCTTTCCCGTGGCAGCCCTCGAGTGCTTAATAGCCTCGATCCATATTTACTCTACGATTCAATATCTTAAATTAATTTCCTGGAGACTGTGGTGGTGAAGAAGGAGGGGTGCCCTGCTGTGCTATGCTGCTCAGGGTCAGGCGCATGAGGTGACGCACTCAGGGCTAGCACTCACAGAATGTAGTTGCGCACCTGATTATGGATTTGTATTCGCTGGAGACTAAAGGACCAGCTGTTGCATAGCTGTCCTGGCCTAGGCCTGATCCTACCCAGTTTGCCCACAGTGCGCAGCACTGCCATCTTATTGCTGTGCAGGCATTACTTCGATGTATTATATGCTTAAGACTTCAATGCAGACGCTGTGGCCCTAGCTCATGTACGGATGGAGAAGGATGGAGCTGGGGCTGGCACTTTTTATGGCCGAGCAAGTGTTCCACATCATCATCAAGCTCCTCAGCAACACCAGCAGTGTCAGAGAGGGCCTGGCCGAGGAAAATTTGAAGTCGAGACAATGCATTCATTGACTGGGCAGACTGGCCAGCAGGGCCTTGAACTCATCCCTTATCAGCATGTACATATTACGCAGCAGCAGCAGCAGCAGCAGCAGCAGCAGCAGCAGCAGCAGCAGCAGCTCCAGCACCAACTGCACCTACAACACCATCAGGACCGACAGGACCAGTATCAGCACCAGCAACAACCGCCCAGGCCCACAGGCCAGGTGACCTCGGAGCAGCAGCAGGCTTGGTTTGCCTGTAAGCAGCAGCAGCAGCAGCAGCAGCAGCAGCAGGCGCAGGCGCAGCAGCAGCAATACCTCTACCTGAACTACCAAGGACAGCAGCAATACCACAGGCATCACACGATAGCCCTAAAGGAACATGCACAGCCATCTCTGGGGCCGCATCATCAGGAGCTGCAGGTGGTGCACCAGCATGCAGATCCCAACTCTCACCAGCAGCGCCAGACACACCATATCCAGACCTCCAATCAGGGTCAGCAGGCTCCTGTGCAGCATGTGCAGCACCTCCCTCAGCAGCAGCAGCACATGCAAGGCCAGCAGCACATGCAAGGCCAAAGCAAGGCTGGCTTTATCTACAGTCTGCATGAAGTCTCTCTTGGCCAGTGCGCGCCGCAAACTGGGCTCAGCCTCCCCTCTCACGCCTCTCAGCATCCCCAAGGAAGCCTTTCCCATCCCCAGTGGCAGCCGCGACAGCATCCCCATCCCAAGCTGCAAGCACAGCCGCAGCTGCATCCGCAGCCGCATCACCCTCACATCTTGCACCATGCAGGAGCACAGCCTGCGCTGCACGTAAGGGATGCGCACGCCCCTGCTGCACCCCATCACAGTACCCAGCTGCACAGACCCGTCTTACGCGCAGCCGCAAGCAGCAAGCCGCCAGCCCACGTCAGCAACCCACCCGCCTTACCCTCCAATCCTGCCGCATGGCCTGCTACCCATAATATAACGGGCAGTGCAGACTATACCAGCTGCATCATGGGCCAATGGGGGCAGCAATCGCTTAGCAGCACTAGCCAGGCTGCTGCAGGGATTGGGCCGAGGCACGCACAGGTGCAGCCGCCGCTGTTACCGCAACACCCCCATCATCAACGGCCTGCATCCCAACAAGAGCAGCAGCATACAACCCAGCCGCCAGCACAGAGGCATTGTGCTGTGCAGGAGGCTCAGATGCTGCCACCGCCAGCACCACAGCTGCCGCCGCGAGGCGAGCACCAGCAGGCCCAGTCGCCACCGCACCAAGTCTGTGCAAAGCAGCAGACCCAGCCACTGGCGCCGCCACAGCAAAATGCGCTCCAGCAGGCCCCGTTGGTGCGGCCACAGCAGACCCAGCCGCCACTGCAGCAGCAGCAGCAGGCCCTGCCGCTAGCTCAGCAGCACGCAAGCAGCTCCCCTGCCCGCCCACGGCCGGCAATCTCCGCCCTTGCCAGCCTTGCCTTCACGCCACCCAGCAAGAAAACTCGCACTCAGTCCCCAGCACCGCAACGTGGAGCAGGGGGCTTGGGAGCGCACTTCAGAGCTTCCACCGCTGCTGCCACTGCTGCACCAGCACCATTACTAGCTCCCTCAACCGTTGCCGCCCCCACTGCCACAATACTCCTCGAGCCCCCCCTACCTCACCCTTCTGTGCCTGTCCCGGCTGCCGAGACGCTTGCCCCAGCAGTCACTAAAGAAGAAGGTCCCTCTTTGCATCCGCAGCCCCTGCCTCTTCCATCTGCCAAAGAGCCATCTGCTGTGCAGGTGCAGCTGCACAGGCAGCACGCGCAAGCATCTTCATCTGAACCGCAGCCTGCAGCCCCTTGCCCTGGCAATCTTGCCCCTGGCTTCTCCAGTGGATCTGCTGCGGCAAGAGAGGGTTGCACAGTCACCAGCGCGCGGCCTAATGATGCGGGTATACCTCAGCAGCAGCACCAGCATTTGCAGCAGCAGCAGCAGCAGCAGCAGCAGCAGCAGCGCATGCGTGGATACCATGGCCGGTGTCCTTACAGCAGGTACTTGTTTGTGGCTGCTGGAGTTCCTTTGTCCACATTTGTTAGGAGTGCATTTTAGAAAAGTGGTTGCAGTCGCCCGTATGAGCCCTCTGTGCAGCTCACTGGATCCCCTCTTTGAATGCCTAAACCTTTGGCTAAGTGTAGGCCAAAGCTGTCCAAGCTGTTTTCAAAACAGACATGATGTGAAGACATCACAACGGGCGATGTGCCCTGTGTGCCCCCTTCCTGGCAAGCTGCCTTCATGGCTGACTGCAGCCCTTACTCCTTTTGCCAAAGTACAACCAATTAAGGGTGATGAGGACATGGGCAGTGGGCATTGATTATGTCGCTGCAGTGCCTGTTTGTACAAATGCCTTGCTGTCAAGGATGCGCTGAGGGTTTAAAGGAGCACACATGCGTAGTTCATTGACGCGCCTGCCCACAACCTAGGGCCTCTATCATGCCTTACAAGCCTCCAGCTGACCTACTTCTCAACCTCATCACCAGAACCACTCCTAGAAAACCAATGCCTTTGGCCTCTGTACATGCAGCTGCCCAGGCGTGTATGAAGCATGTGGAGGGCAGCTGCGCTGGGTGAAGATGGGGTTCTGGGGTTGTGAGAGATGGCCCAAGTGCAGTTACCGCTACTGGCCACCCCCCCCTGTGCCCTTCCCGCAGCTGTCGCTGGATGTGGCGTCATCCACAGAGTTCCAGGCAAGTATGCTGCCCTGCTCATATCTGAGGTGTTTGCGCAACGTGCGTCCCGTTCCATGCCCAGCAAGACCGCGAGCTGAACCTATGTGTCCTCCCTTCAAGGCTCTTGGGACTACCTGGGACAGCAAATGGTCGAGTACTCAGGGGACAGCGGACAGTGCGTAAACCTTGTCGTCTTCAGACATAATGCATGTTTGCTGTGAAGGAATCCCTCTGTATGATAGTGTCTCACTTAATGTCTTGAGGCTTGCTCTGCGAACCCCAAAGGAGCACTTGCAGCGAGTAATAAACGGCAGCTTAAAAGCTGTCCAACTCTGCTCTGCAGGTGGTTCCTTACCCAGGCGCAGAGGATGCTGTGGATGATGCTGGAGGGGTAGAGAAGGTGCTGGTTAACACAGGTGTGTATGTGTTTGCGCATGTGTGCGTGCATATTTCAGTTTATGTGCGTGCGTTTGCATGTGTGTGTGGATTGTTATGTGAGCATGTGCATGCGCGCATGTATGTGGGCGGCTGCTTACCGCTTGTGTGCATGTGTGTGTATTCACTTCTTGAGCGCAGAAAAGAGTAAGCTTGTACTCGTGCATGGGTTTTTGTGCTTGTCTCTTTCCTTCTTCTTCAAACCGGGCTTGTTCCGTGCAAAGCTTATTTTTTACTTGCCCTATGAACCATTCTGTGCGAGATCAGGGCATGCACAGAGATTTAAAAGGCCTCTACGTACGAGCAGTGCTCACTGGCATACGCTGGCTGCCAGTTACTGCATGCAACGGTAGGTCCTTCTTGCATCATCTTACAAGGTGTTGCACTCTTATTCTCTGGGAGCAGGCCTTCACCTGCGCAGCCTGCGCTCGTTGGCAGAGGCGAGGGCCCGGAGAGCAAGGCACCAGCTGGCGCAGCAGCAGAGGCAGCAGCAGCAGCAGCAACAGCAGCTGGCGCGGGAGGATGCAGACCTGCAGCAAGCTGGCAGCAGTCTGTGTGCTCTGGATAAGCCCTCTGCAGACGCTGCGAGTGAAAGGATCAGTGGCGACAGCAGTGGAGTGCAAAACGCTGGGGCCAGGCTGGGCAAAGGGCAGCCGTTTGTGGGCCAGAGTAGCGGAAGGCAAGGCGGTAAGGTGCAGAGTGGCGGGTCTTTAGAATTCGGCCAGCAGAGCAGCAGAGGCGCTTGCCAGGGAGGCAAGGAGTGCCATCGTGTGCAGGGGGCGGCGAAAAGCCAGGTGCATGTAGCACATGTAGCAGGCAATGATCAAAGTGCGGAGCAGACCAGGGAACAGACTAGCGCCCAGACCAGTGGTGGCCAGAGCGGCGGCGGCCAAGTCAGCGGCTGCTCCGGCAATGGCGCAGCCAACAGCGTGGTCCTACCGCTGTCGGTGTATGATGAAGTGGCCACCCACCTGAAACGCTACAAGCGGAATGTGCTGGGCAGTGGCAGCATGGTGCCCCAAGTGACGCTTGATGTATACAGGTGTGCGCTTGTGTGTGTGTGTGTGGTGTGTGTGTTTGTGTGTGTGTGTGTGAATTCCTATGCTTGTTTCAAGTTTTGAATAGGCCTACCAACAATCAGGCGGGCTGGTGTGCAGATTGTTTAGATCAAGCCCTCAGGTAGCCAATCAGAGTAAGATTGGTTGCAGGATATTGTTTAGAAGGCTTGCAGCTTTTCTGTATGGAGCTTATAATCTACTGGCTCCATGCGGAGTAGGTTGAGTTAAAAATGATTCGTGCATGCAGCTGCGAAGAGCCAAACCAATATTGCTCAGCCCTGAGCCTGTCCATCTATCCCGGTTTGGCTAAGCGAAAATAGTTGATATGGCATGCTATTACTGTTACTGCTAACCTGATCAATCTTTTTCCTCTCCTGCCTGGAAGTGGTCACAACCCTAGATTTCTGGTTCCTCACTCCTAGATGTATGGCACTTCACACTCACACTCACACTCCTACACTCCTAGATTCCTGGCAACTCAATTGCCAGCACTCACTCATGCTCATCTTTTCAGGGGCAAGACAGCCCACCTTCGCTGCAGCCCTGTCGAGGTAGAAGAGAAATACCACAGGATGCCAGGTGCTCTCCAGGCAGCCCTTCTGCCCTTCCAGCGTGAGGGCGTGAGGTGAGTAGGCTGATAATGTATGCATAATAATTGGCTATTATCAATAGCTTATAATGTATGCATGGTAATTCATTATTCATTTTGTACTGGGCATGCCTTGTCCTGTCAAGAGCGCAACACATCAGACCAGACCTTCTATTCCAGGCATACCCTTTAAAACATGCTCAAAGAACAGTAGGAGCTTCGGAATTGAACACATCAGGACTGTTTTGGGTCTGATAATTAAGGAACAAAGCTTGGCTCTTCTGCTTGCAGATGCTGAAAGTGATTTCATACTCCTATCTATCAGGTTACGTATAATGTAACAAGAAGGCAGCTTATTGATATTTACTGTAAAGATTGAAGTAATGGCGATCAATTTCTTCCTGGTAGATGGCCTCTTTCACAAACACTGGCCTTATGCTGCCAGCCATCCAGCACTGGTTTTGGGAGAGGGCCTTCTCGCTTATGCAGTTAAAATTTGTGTGCTTTGCACGAAAGGCATTTAAAGAGCTTGCATAACCCTGCATGCTGCCAGGTTTGGCCTGGAGAGGAGAGGGCGCGTGCTCATAGCAGATGAGATGGGCGTTGGGAAGACTGTGCAGGCCATGGCCTTGGCGTCCTGCTACCAGGTGGGTAAGCCCTCACTGGCACTTGAAATATGCTCTTTTTCTGCTAGCATCACAGTTTGCAGCAAAACAATATGCATCAGGTTTTGCTCTGGACTCCTCCTCCTGCACTTGGGCCTATGATATGCATGCGCAAGTATTTTTGAAACGTGGCAGGATCAACCTTGCCCTTGCCCGGGCAAGTTTACTGTCTTGAACAAAAGCCATCTGCAGACAATGGCAAAAATGCGCCCAAAAACTGCGGCAGTAGAGCATGCATCACGTCAAAAGAGTGAGGGGGCATCATTGTAAGGCCTTGCAATGTTTTGATCAATCATTGCCGCAAGCAAGGGTGTCCCGATTCTGGAAATGCAGGAGGAATGGCCCCTTCTTGTGATAGCCCCAGCAAGCATGCGGCTGGTGTGGGCGGAGGAATTCGAGAAGTGGATGCCCCATCTGAGACCCTCTCAGGTCTGCTTCACATCGTGTCTGCTTCACATCACGTCTCAGATTTGACATTATCAAATGAAAATCCTCTAACCACCACCACCACCTCCACCACCACCGCCGTCGCCGCCGCCGCCGCCACCACCAGACTGGCATGCTCTGATTCTAAGCGTGCATGACATTTATTGGGCGTGCAAATGTGGTCTACTTAGCCAGTTCATGTATCCTGATGTGAATTTTGTCTCTGGGGGCCCCATGTGCTCATGACCATTAATTTGCGAGAAGATCCAGCTGCTCGCTATGTGCTTAGATCCTGCACAAACACAGTTGGTGCTATGACAGGAAGTTGTATGTGCCTTTGCCTGGTCTCTCCTCCCTCTCTTGCCTTCTCCATTGTACTCTATGCAGGAGGAAGCCGTGTTTGCTTTTGCTTCTCCTCATGAGTGACACTCTTGATTGTACTTCTTTACAACTGTCCAGGCAACTGTCCACATGCAGAGCAATGTGTCGAGCGATGCTCATTGCTTCGGGGTCAGTGCTGCTAACCTCATGCTGGGCACGGTTTCTGCTTTCCACAGGCATGGATTGTGAGCGAGTGTGGCTTTGGTGGTGCTCCCCTCCGCATGCAGATCCATGTGATCGAGGGGAAGGAGCAGCGGCTGGGGTCGCGTGCGGCTGATGCTGCGGCCGTGGCACGATCCAAGCTTGAATCCTTGAGTGCGCATGCCCCACCTGAAGCTGCTCGGACCCACACAGGAGTATCCGGATCTGGCGCGGATGTAGACGGCTTAAGCAGGGGCCCATCTGCACGAGAGAGCATAAACGAGTCCAGCGTGCAGGTGCTGTGAGCGTACGCTTGCGCACATACGAGGCTTGCACAAGCAAGCACGCGTGTGCAGTGACTACTCTTGCAAGCATTTTGGTGCTGAAGTGTGCTGCGAGCCAGGCCTCAGGGCATTCTATGGAACAAGCAACCGCATGTGCACTGGAGGCTGTAAGCTTTGACAGAGCTGATTTAGATTTGTGGAGTTGATGAGTGAACTGGATCTGATGTAGGAATGTTGACTTCCCGTTTGTTTAGGTATTTGCCTGCATTTATTGCATGGCGTGATCAGTAGAGATGGCGGCTGGTGCATGCAAGCACAAGTCCCTGTTTACATCTGCTTGGCTGTCTCGTCCTTTTATCAATGCAGGCTTTGCCATGTTTTGGAATTGTTTAGTTCGCAGCAAAGGTGACTTACTGGCCTATGCCCTTGCTTTTGCTAACAGGCCGCCATCGCTGCTGCGTTACCGCGCATTGCAATAACCAGCTACGAAATGATGCGGCGCTTGACATGTGCTGGCTGCTGCACAGGGTCCCAGGTGTGATTGCAGTCATGTTCCTGCTCACAATTGACATGGTATCGGCATTCACTACAGCTAAGGACTGCTCAGCGAATATAAGCCCTGTTGACATACATAACAAGTCGATTCTGAGCATTGCATACACAGGTCAAAAAGTGTTTGAATCAAGCTGGCACGTCACACATCTGGAGTAAATTATATTCGTCTGAGTCAATTCGTACCAGCAATCGTCATCTGGTGCTCCATGACAAAGCAAGTGCCACCTCTCTGCTATGTTATATTGTGCAGGCTGGTCCTGACGATGCTGCTTGCAATACTGCACAAGCTATTGCGGCAGGGAAAAAAGGTGTGGCCACAACTGCCTGACCTGTCTTCCATGCAGCAAATGTGCTTATTCTTTACATGCTTTCTATCCCAAAGATTGCTAAGTAGATTTGTGGAATGTTTGCACATATTTGTAAATGTGCATTGAAGTATCATGTCCATAATGTGAGTGCGCCGTTCTTCACATGCTTAGCAAAGACTATGCTGTATAGTCCTAAGCCTATTCCCCCATATTGCCATATTGCACAACAACTTGATCACATAATCACAAGCATTTTGCTGTAAGCACCAACAATCCTACAGAAATAAAGGGAAGCTGTCGTTTTATTATACAATATGTGGGATATATATAAGAGTGCATACATATTTTCATTTTGCAGTATGGACATCTGTTTTGCATTTGTGATGCACCAGATTTGTTGCAAACATTGTAAGCAACGAGTCCAGCTGACCTCCATCTACTTGACAGGCTTTCAGCATAGATAGGCTTTCTGAACGCAATGAATTCCATGTGTTCACTTTAGTGAGGCCTGCATGTAAAACTTTCTTACGAGATAAGACAAAGAAGGAATGGGGTGGTGTATCTGTGTACTTAATTGTAGCCTCTGCTCTCAGTGCTCCTCACCGTGTGCACATGCGCCTCTGCGCTTACAGCTCCCCGACGCACAGCGCGCCGATGCCTGAGCCCTGCCACCTGTATGGCCAGCCTGCCTTGGGGCGTGGTCATCATTGATGAGTCGCACAACCTGCGCACCACAAACGCCAAGCAAAAGGTAAGGTTGAGCCAAAGGCATCCAGCCTCGTAGCCTTCTGCAACACGGCTTCATTTGGTCACAAGCATGCCTACGAATCCATGCCTCACCCATTCCTTTGAGTAGATATGGAGGTGGATCTGTTAAGCACCTGCCTTCACCACTCATTTTACAGCCTGCCTCTGACACAAGTTCCGCCACGTCTTGGGCGAGCCTGCTCAGCAGACTTGTGCACAACAGGACCTCGTGCAAATCTGACCCCGTGGCCAACGCATCCGACTCCTTTATGTGCATGCAGGACGCGCCACACACAGAAGCGTGCACAGCTGTGGCGTCACGCGCACGCCGGGCGATCTTGCTCACTGGCACCCCCAGCTTGGCCAAGCCCTATGACCTGTTCCGCCAGGTGCGGTTGCCATGCTGCCACTCCTGCCAGCAGGTTGGCCACATGAGCAAGGCGGGGCTTGTCTTGACATGCAGGGGAGATCTGTGTAGCATACCTACATGCATCCCAGGCCTTAGTTGCGTGCCCGCATCCCCTTTCATGTACCTGACGTTCGCCGCACTGGCCACCATCTTAAGGTGGAGTGCCATGTTCAGTGTGTGCCATGCTGATGTGTGACCATGTGTGTGCCATGTTGATATGTGGCCATGTGTGTGCTATGTTGATGTGTGTGCCATGTTCAGGTGGAGTGCTTGCGCTCAGGGCTGCTGGGTGCTTCCAAAGAGGACTTCTCTGCCCGCTACTGTGACCGCCGCTTGGTCCCCCAGAGCATGTCTTCCATCTATGATGGCAGGAAAAAGTGGGACAACTCAGGTGTGTATGATGTTCAGCTGGACCCTGGAGGGGAAAAAGGAACAAACAAAGAAAGGAAGACCATATCCTCAAGGATTGTATGTCGGCACGTTTTTATGGGAGACATGTGTCCGATGCAAGCACCAGAAAGTCTTCCACGAGTTTGATGGATCTAGGAGGGTAGCTGGGGACTTAATTGAAGGGGAGCCGGTTTGGCAATTGCACATGCATGGAGGCGCCTGAATGTCTCTTTGACCTGCATTTCAAAGCAGCCATCCCAATTGGCCTTATCCATTTCTCACAGAAGCACACCTCTCCTTCCCTTCCTTCCATCCTCGAAGGTTTTGGAAGCCCCCTCTCATGAATTTGCTTCCAATTCAAGCTGCCAGTCTCTCAAATTCCCCACTTGCGTTTTTTTGCGCCCGCGGCTGCCTCTGCGCTGTTCAAGACTCTCACATGTTGTGGCAGTGAGGCCCGTTCAACTTCTAAGTCACTCGCAATATGAGCATGTGGCTTGAGGCTGTTCAGCATGCTCTGCCTCCCAATGCATGACGTGGTTAACCCTGTGTGTTCTGGAGCTACATGTAACAAAAGGCATCCGAATGCTGCCTAACACGCCTGCTAATTAGAGGGTATATGAATGATTCCTTACACTACAACAGCCTCCCCCCCTCAATGCTTGTGCAGGGGGCTCACGTCTGTCAGAGCTGCATGGTCTCTTGGTGAGGGAGGTGATGGTGCGGCGCCTGAAGCGTGACGTGCTGGGAGAGCTCCCGCCCCTGCGGCGCCAGGTTGTGCGCCTGCCCCACCCTGGAAATCACAGGTGCGGGGTACACAGGGGGGGGGGGTACTTTCTTTTGCAATCACTCATGTGTTGACTGTAGGCGCTGGCCCTTAGGTCCGTGCAGCTCTCCATCATGTGGGCGAGCACATATTTCTGCCGCCCTTGTCACATTGTGAGGATTTGTCCCCTGCGCCTTGAAGACGGCTTGTTCCACTTGCACACGTAAGCGCAGTTGCATACATGCATCAAACAGATGTATGCTAGACCTAATTCAGCTAGTGCTGTTTGCTGGCATGTTCCAGGATTCCTGACAATGTGTGCATGATGCGCAGGCCTAGAGTTGGAGAAAAGTCATCTGGCCACGGGCATACCGCCTCTGGCAAGGGGGAGAAGATTGGTATGCGGACAACTGCTGGTACTGGTGGGAACATTGGTGAAGACGAGGACGAAGGTGCGTGGAAGGAGACGATGACAGGGGAAGCCTCTGTGTCCAGCTGTATGCCCACTCTTCTGGAAGCGCAGCCTTTCAGCATGTGGTCCTTGTCCGAAGACGAGCAAATCTTTGGTTGGTGCATGATGCAATGCAAGGGTGCATGCTTGGGTAGTGGGTGGGGAGGATGTGCCTGCAACGTGTGCAGACACTGGATTTTATAGCAGCGTGACTGAGTCATCACTGCACCAATGCATTGCAGGCGGAGTCGGGGACCTTGACGGTGGGGAAACGGAGGAGACAGAGGATGAATTGGAGCAGCTTGAGCAGGAGGAGGAGCAGCAGGCCCTTGCCAGCATGCAGCTTTGCTGGGAGGAGGGCGGCGGTGACGGTGGCGGAGGGGTGCCTTTGCAGGGGCAGGTGCCCACAGGCAGCGGCAGCCGGGTGCAGATAAATTTGGGTGATGGTGAGGAGGTGGCAGGGATAAGGGACTCGGCACACGAGTGCTGGGGGCTGGGGGCTTCTGGGCAGCGGGCGGGCGATGGCGGGGCGGCAGCTGGTCTGGGTGGTGGTGCCAACCACCAGAGATTGCTGCAACTTAGACGCGAGGCTGACAGGTGGGTTTGTAGAAGGGGGTGCGGCGTTATTTCCTGTGTGTTGAGGGCGCGTTGAGGGCGTGGGGCTCCGAGAGCATGGGGTGAGTTGAGGGCACGGGGCACATGGGACGTGCTGAGTTCACAAGGCGCATGGGGTGCATGGAGGGCGTGGGGCGCATGGGGCTCTGGTGATGGGGCCCCGTGGATGCAGACACTTAAAGAAATGGGCTGGGTACCATGCCCAACCACTGCCATTATTGAATACTTGTCTCAGAACAAGAATCTTGGATGCAAGGAGCGTGGGTGTGCTGCAAGCTGCCAGCAAGGCATGCACCTCTCAGCGTCACCTGGACGCATCCATGGGCTCGAATCTAGAGCCGGCCTCGTCCCTCAGCTCATGCGTCAGACGTGTCTTGGACCTTGAGTCAGACGTGTCTCGGCTCATAGGTCAGACGTGTCTCGGCTCGTAGGTCAGACGTGTCTTGGCTCTTGAGTCGGATGCTACTTCACTCAAGCCCACAATTCTGGCCACATCATGTTTGTGAGTGCCTTAGTTTGCCAGCCAATGGTTCCCTCTTGTTTGCCTGCTTGTACCGCTTTGCATGAGCGCTAGCTTTGTAATCTATACCCAAATGCACACTGCCAGAACCTGATATGCTCACCGCTTCCATGTCCTGGCTCTTGGAGGTGCCCAGCCATTGGGCCCTTGCTCACACGCCATCTGCATCAAATCCATCTAATTTGTAGATCTTCTGCCCAGAAACACTCCTCCCCTGGGCCCTTACGTCCTCTGCTTGTATAACTTTTGACACTCCTTCCAAGTTTGGCACTTGCCATTTGCGCCCTCCGCCTTTCTGCCAGGTTGTAGATCCAGCTCCCTGTGCCCTCATGCCCTTTCCATGCACAACTTCTTCCCCAGGTTTGGCTCACGGATGTCCGCCTATAGGCGAACAGCCATGGCCAAGATGCCTGATGTGCTGGAGTGGTTGATTGGCAAATTAGAAGGGTGAGACAGCAGCATGTGCAAGCTTGCTTTGCAGGCATTACTGCTGATTGGCTTGCAAGTGGCTTAAGCGCTTACGTTTAAGCATGTCTGCCTGCTATCACCAAGACGCAAGGGTACAAGATTGGTGCCTGTGGTATAGTGCTACTTCTTTGCATCCTGGGTACTTGGGGGAAAAGCTTCTCTTTCTTTGTTCAACTGGGGCAGGGAACACAAGAAACATCTGCGCTGTGGATCAGCAAGGGCCCATCAGGAAATACAAGAAGTGCCAAAATTGTTTTTTCTGTGGAAAATCTTGATGTGTTTTGCTTCATTGTGGACATGTGACCTGGTCCACCCTGGTGGCATCAGCTAAGTTTGTTCTTGCCACATCTGCCGTGCAGCTCTGCTTTCCACACCCACGCCAACCAAGACGGAGAACGATGCCAAGAGGCACCAACCAAGTTCCTCGTGTTTGCGCACCACATGTGAGTGAAACCTTTGGTTATGTTGGGAGCCAATTTGTTGTGCAGAAGAGTAGGGCTAGGAATCAATGCATTGAGATCCTTGCAATATGTTATAAGATAATGAGTCCTTGTCAGACTACAAGTCACAGATAGCAGATCAGCCACCTTCCTGCAAGGGCATCTGTGGCGTCTCTAAGGGATACCATTTTTTGCATATGCAATTATGATGCTGGAAGAGCGAACAAGGTCAGTTCCGTTTCACCATCTGAAATTCTTTTTGGTTCTCTACTTGCTATTATTGCCCTCCACATTGCTGCGTACACATGTCTAACTGATGAAGCCTCGTGCTTGCTGAAGCTGATTCAAGAGCCTCTTTTCATTACACATTTTTCTGAAAAGGGCTCAAATGCTTTAATCCTTGTGTAATGCACGCTCATGCATGCAATCTACTTGTAGCGATGTCATGGATGCACTCGCGGCGGAGCTGCTCAGCTACCGTGGCATAGCCGCTGGAGCTACGGCAGAGCAGGCTGCAGGCAGGGCAGGCAAAGCTGAGGCCAAGGGGAAGCTGGAGGAAGCTGATGAGGATGAGCAATGTGCTGCTATGGGCATCCCCTTTGTGCGCATAGACGGCAGCCATGACTCTGCCCAGGTGCGAGCCTTCCCCGTCTTTGCTCTTTCTCAAGAGTAAGGAATTGGAAGGGTGTTATTGCAATGTGTAGGTTAGAATCCATTCAAAAGGAATCCAAACCTCTGCTCTTCAGATGGCCACCGTTCCACTGCTTAACTTTGCAAGGATTGCACTTTAACCAGGTTGTGCAACTTTTGCCACCCCACAATCACCACGAGCTGCCTTCTTGCACCTTAAAAGATAGTATGCCAGATTTGATGGAGCCTTTCTAGTGACATCCCCATGTGAATGGCTATGGCAGCTCTTGATAGATAACAATGCTTTTGATCATCCTTACACTGTGATTTCTAGACATGATGAGCATTTCTTAATTGGGAAGCACACATAATTTTCCAAGCAGTGCAATTGGAGCTTTTTTTACTGTTCAGATCACCCCTTCCAGCACAATAAGAGCAATGAGTTCAATCGCCTCTTTTGGTTGTGTCTCCTTGCAGAGGCGAGAGGCAGTGGCAAGGTTCCGCTCAGATCCAACCATCCGAGTAGCGCTCCTCTCTATCACCGCCGCCGCAGTGGGCTTGGACTTCAGTGCTGCTTCGGCAGTGGTATTTGTCGAGCTGCCACACGAGGTGAGGCTTTTTGCGGTTACGTGTTATGATGCTTTCAAACGAGCAGCATCATCATGTGAGTGATGTGGACTGCCTCGCTATGTCCGATGCCTGGTTCCCTCTTCTTGCAAAGCTGCCGTGCTGATTTGTGTGTTGCCCTGCATTGCCTGCACTGCTTGCAGCTGTCTTATGAGGAAAAAGCTCCCTCATTCTCTGTGCATGGGGATCTGCCTCACAGTGTGGTTTCTTTCAATGGCCCAATCACAATGCTACTTGGTGGCCAATCACAATGTGGGGCTGCTTGGTGGCCAATCACAAAGTGGAGATGCTTGGTGGCTGAATCACAAAGTGGGGCTGCTTGGTGGCTGAATCACAATGCGGGGCTGCTTGGTGGCTGAACCACAAAGTGGGGCTGCTTGGTGGCCCAATCAAGCTGCCAAGTAGTATCCCGCTGTGTGGAGGTCATGTACGGCTAGAACCAGACAGTCCGGCTGATGTGCGAGTTCAAAGCAAACGCCTCGAGCTCAAGAGCAGCTTTCCAACGGGCCGCCTTGTTTCAAGAGGCGCATAGCCAGTTGCTTTGCAAAGGCACACACAGAGTTGGGAACAGCCACATGCACAAGCACATGTTTTGTACTGGTGCCTTGCTGGGTGCCTTGTAAGAGATTACTTGGTGCATGTGCACCATGAAATGCAGGCCCCCTACGGTCACACAAAAAAATTTGTGTCCACACCAGTGGTGCAGGCCTGTTGCTGGCACACAAGCATTCGTGCATGTGGTGCAGGTTGCCTTGGTGCGTCAGGCGGAGGACCGTGCTCACCGCAAGGGCGCCACCAAGGCCGTGAATGTATACTTCCTGTGCGCTAAGGGCACGTGTGACGACAGAAGGTCGGTGCTCCCACCAGGCCATGAATGTATACTTCCTGTGCGCCTAGGGCACATGTGACAATAGGAGGTGCGTGCGCCCACCAAGACTGTGAGTGTGTACTTCTTGAACACCAAGGGAGGACACAAGGTCCGTGCTCCCTCTAGACCTTGTCACTCCTATGAACTTGCCATTCCATGGACGTGTTGTTCATGTGCTTTTGGGGCACATGCGCATCAAGGGATGCGCTGTGTGGACATGTTTCAAAGCAACATGCACTTCTGCGTACTTGGGCATGCCCTTCTCTTTTACAGTCACGTACTTGCACACACACACACACACACACACACACACACACACACACACACACACA
>LFIK01000767.1_pt1 | contig 24409 bp, 26 predicted proteins | sample 643401 | NCBI WGS metagenome assembly LFIK01 (sample SAMN03777447, study PRJNA286221) | soda lake metagenome | biome: soda lake; feature: Kulunda steppe; material: water; isolation source: sample T5-Br brine of Lake Tanatar-5 | place: Russia: Kulunda steppe | collected 2010-07
GGTGCTTGACGCGCAAGTTTGCCAAGTCAGCACTTAGGTAAGGTAAAGTTAAAGGTAAGGTAAGGTAAGGTTTCAAGGCTGTATCTGCCGAACGAGGGCAGCTTAGCCGGTTGTGGCCTCCAAGAGGTTCGAACCCCGAACCCACAGCCTGTGGGTTGCGAGGGTGGATGATCGACTTCCCATCTCAGGTGCCCCGCCGCCTGCTCGAGTATCCGGAGCAATGGCAGCACTTAGGCAATCTAAGAGGACATGCTCTTCATCTTGCACACAATGCCAGTTGCATTTAGTGCAGATTCTAAGCTCATAAGGAACTCGGTGCTGTTGATGCCGGAGATGCTCAACATTCAAGTTGTGACCAGAGAGTCTAAAAAGAGCGGGAGAAGTATGATAAGGGATATTGTGTCGTAGGTATGAAGGTAGAGTCGGTTTGATTGTGCCTTTCTGATCGTCCCACCAGCCAATCTGACTCTCTATGGGCACTCCAAAATTGGTGTGACATGTCCTCATGACTCTGCTGGAAGCATGTGCATCATGTGGGTGAATCTAGTCCAGGTTCAAAAGTCCAACTTCTTTTTCAGTGAGCCAACCTTAAGAGGTTACAAGAGGTTCCAAGAAATAAGGCCTTCAGTCAAGAAGTGCGACTACTAGCCTGCTCATAAAAACCTATCAGTGCATGAAGGAAGAAATATAGCTGATTGCTTTCCTGGCCCAGAAAGCAGACACATTGTTTAAGCCTGCTGAAGAAAAAAGGGAAGCATAAGTCCTTCGGAGAGAGACCACGTGTGGATGGGTGCACTGGCAGTGGAAAAGGACGTGTTGCTCATCCTGTATATCATGAGCATTACACAAGTCACAAGTAGAGGAGGTATTGTGAGTCCAGGGCACAGTTTCAATTCGTAGAGTGTGGGCATGAAGTCTGAAGCGAGCCACGCTGCGAATAACGTCGCAAGGAAGATCAAGAAGCATGTATTTGGGAAGGGTGTATGGAGAATGTGTGACCAGGGCCCTCCTGGTAGGGAGGGCACACCATTGATGGTAAGTGGAGCGTTTGCTGTTGTACTCTCGTGGACTTAAATCAGAATAAGGTGTCCAATAATCCAAGTGCCTCTCCCTAAGGTCCACAACAAAACGACCAAGATCAATGGGTTCACACTTTAGCAGCCTTTCCTTGAATAAGTAGGATTGTGGGAGACCATCCATAACGGACAGGACTTGGGATGACCAACAATCATCGCATCGTGAGCTCAGTTGCATGTCAGCATGTAAGATCTTTCTCGCAGTGGAGCTATTGCTTTGGGTTTAAAGCATTGTTAAGCCGCACTGCCGCCCGGAACCAGTTGAACTATAGAGGCTCTAGACCACACTCGCGCATGACACACCAAGAAGGAGTTGTGTCCTTGACCATCAGAATCCTCTTGAGCACTGTCATCAGCCATTTTTGAAAAGGATTGTCCATTTCTTTGCCCTGATGTAAGAATGGGGTGGCCCAAACCTGGCTTGCATACATACCAGCAGGAATTGCGTACGTTTTAAGGAGCCACATGCAGATGTGTAACCTGTTTGTAAGGTCATGTTCCCGTATGAACTGTTTGATGCGGAAAGCACCAGCTGTGAATGGACGTAGCGCTGCATCAGCTGCAGTAATCAAGTTGATATGTCTGTCACAAAGCATGCCCAAGGTGGTGTTACGAAGTCTACGCACAGCATTCCAGGCACTCATGCATGGACACGGCCAGGCCTTTTATGTGTGTTTGGGTACAAGTCTCTAAGCCTGCAAGACAAAAGAAGTCAAGGGGGCTTAGGACAGAAGCCGTCTACCCTGGTACCTTGGGCAGATGTTTGACGGGAGGGCGACTCGTAGGTAAGGTTAGATTAGGTTACATAGCTGTATCCACTGAACGAGGGCAGCTTAGCTGAAGCCAAACGGGCAACTGAAACCAATAAAGGCAAGCTAGGTTGTGTCCTGAAATCTAGGGACAGCATTCCAGGCACTCATGCACATACAAGGCCAGGCCTTTGGTGTCTGCTTGGCTAATAAAGTCTCTTAGCCTGTTTGAGCTACTAGAGGGGCTGCAGAAGAGTTGACCGTGCTTGACGCGCAAGTTTGCCAAGTCAGCACTTGGGCAATCTAAGAGGACATACTCTCCATCTTGCACACAGTGCCAGCTGCATTTAGCGCAGATTCTAAGCTCATAAGGAACTCTGTGCTGTTGTTGCCGGAGACGCTCGACATTCAAATTGTGAACAGCATCTGGAAAGAGCGCGCGAAAGATGGTTAGGGATATTGTGTCGTTACATTAAGCTTGGTAGTTTTCTAAATGTTGAAATTAGAAGAAATTAAGGCTCTTAAAGTCTGTACTTTAAGGGCCCAAAATAGTGCCACCACTCCTGGAAGAATAGTGTGGAGGCCTATGTTGGCTGCAGCTCAGTGGTGTTGATGAATCTCGCTGTGCTATTGGTTGAAGGCTCTGACCTGGCACAGGCTGCTAGGCTTGGTATTTTTGCATTTCTTCCACAAGATGGATGTGCCTCTGATTGGGTGTGAGCTGAGGGCCCTGCCTTAAAGAAGAAAAAAACGAGTAGTGAACTAATTGATTACTAGTAAATTTTACGTCCCTACATCAATTGAGGAAAAGGGTCCCCTAGGGCCATGATACCATGTGACCCCTCCACCAACTTGGCATGTGACCCCTCCACCAACTTCCTTTGAAAGGAAGAGACAAAGAAGTCAATGGCGATCAGTCTGATCTACTGAGGATGGTGACTTCTTGTAGCAGTGCCCCAATCCTGACCTTGATGACGAGAGGTGGCAAAAGTTTTCTCAAGAGCGGTACTGGTACTCAAGTTCACAAGCGTACTGAACCAAATGGGTGCTTGAAAAACAAAACAAAAAGAAAAGAAAATACTGCACCAACAGGAGTATCCCAGTTTGCGTGAATGAAGGGAGAGGTTTACGTCTGGTGCAAGTGTCAGGCAAACCCCTACCATCAGACTAGGAACTTCTTGACAAAGGTTGTTAGTGGGGGTCAGGAAGGTTCTGGAAAGAGCCTTCTGCTCTTACCGTCTACGTTACTTAACACCGGTCTAGGGCAAGCTAACTTAAGGGTAGCTGAGTGTGATGACTATGGATGGTCACCATCACTCCGATCAGGATGGTATGTACGCTCACTTTGTGGCATCACTGTGCAAGGGCGTGTTTCAATCTAATATGCTGTTCAGTTGCTCTTGCTTGTTGTTGCCCAGGTCGTGTGTCATCACAATATTTGACTTCAACGAGGTGTACAGCCTAGCATGAAAGGTGCATAGCCTGATTGTCACTTTGATGACCATTCTGTCTTCCAGCTGGCAGTATACAAAAAGCATCCAGTCTAGAACAAGATTGAAGTTCATTTGTCGTTATTTTATTGAACGACGTAACATGGTTGAACGTAGAACAAGATTGAAGTTGACGTAGTTTGGTCGAAACCATTGGGGTAAGTCCTGTCGGTTGCATGAGCCAGCAAGACCAGACTTTGTTGAGCCATCTGTCACTCAGCCAATATCTGTGAAAATTACGTTACCTCCAAACTCAGGGTTTTAACGATCAGCCTGGATAATATGTCTTTCGGTCACCATGTTATAAATTGTAGTATTCTGACAGCCAGGAAGCATATCGATATGGCTACCTGGCTGATGACACAACAAGCACAATGAACACCTTGAAGTGGCTCTGCTATAAAGTTAGGCCAGTCTCGGAGTGTAGAGAGTACCCGTTCTGAACTTGAAATGACGTCCGTTCTCTGTGATACATTTATTCTTGTATTGTTCCAAATCAAATGGCTAGTTGTAAGGTTCACTGACGTAAGCAGTCTCATCCAACAATTGCAGTGACCTGAATCCGTATTCGTATCTCTGACTGTGTTGCTTATTCATGTGAGCTTTTACTTTGTCCGTCATGTTTTGTAGCGGAGCAAGGCTGGTTCTAGCAGTAGGGTGTGTAGTCTCATTTTTCTCTCGTGCGAGCCAATAAATACGGGAAAACGGATTGCCGCCAGGTGAATGCATCATCGTGCCCATAGTTATGGAGAGCAGCATGTTTTGCTAAGGTATCAGTAAACTCATTTCCAACCACAACAGTGTGGGCTTCAACTTTGTAAATGTGTATCATATCCCATGATGGAAGTGTCTGATTTGCTGATCGTGAAGACGATTTGTTTTCAGAGTCTGACATGTGTAAGCTTCCTATGTGATTAAGGAAAAAGAGTTGTTCCGCTTCTGAGATACAGAATAGGCACTGTCTGTGGCTATGTGAGTGCACTGTGCCCTTAGTGCAGAAGCTATGCCAGTCAATTGCTCTATTTATAGTATTGCTTATCTTAACTCCGCCAGGGTCAACATAGACGCCTGTGTTTGTCGAAGGTACAAAGCCTCATGATCCAAACAGCATGTGTAGTGCTTCTTTGTTGAAAATAACAATTATTAGAAGATCCCATTGAGGAGCATAAAGGTAGCAGGAGTAATTGTTGTGGAAAAAGATGAGAAGATTGCATGGCGCACCATGTTGAGCATGACACCATCATCGTAGAGAGGGTGGCATACTGAGAAGCTTGTGAGCTTTGTAGCCAAAGGATTGTAGTGGGATCTGAAAACCAGACCTCTTTTTCTTTTGCTCCACACCTCTTTGAATGAAGAGCCATAGCTTGCATTGGATGCTGATCTGTCCTTTATCACCATTGTCCATGCTTGTAGTGCTTAGAGTAGGTGGTTGGGTAAGGCTCGCATGTGTGAGTCTCATACTTTTTGATTTGTATGTTTGTGAATCTTTTAGGTGCATCCTTCTTAGTAAGAAAGGACTCAGAATTCAGGTCTTTGAGGGGAGGCATGACCTGATTGAGGTAACCTGAATCCCGTGCATGGTGGAAGGCATTTGCTAGATTTGTAAATTGTTGTACTCAGCATATTTACAAATTTCCCATCAGAGGTGTATTTACAAGCTCTTGTGGCAAGGCTTGTGGAAGTGTGGCATGGCTTGCAGGGCTAATAGGATTTTCTGGATCAATGCGGCGGGCTTCTGTCCTCGCCAGCTTGGCTTGGGCAATTAGATTAACCCCTTTTATCCAGACTTCATATTTTCCAGTTGGTTGGATGTCCAGTTCAGGGTTAGTAGGCTACTAATCAAATACAGCTTTTTGTCAGATCATCTCCACGCGCGGTTTTCCAGGTATTAGAGGAATGAAGGTCAAAGTACTGGCGGTCCAGGTTATCATAGCTTGTATCTTTTGGTGTTTGTACTTGGGACTAATACTTTGAGACCCTCCTTTTGAGGCCCTCCCATTCATTTAAAAGTTCTTCTTGCTCCCAAGTTGGTGCCCAGCTTATTTCTATTATCCGTTGCTCTGAGAAATAATTATTTCCTTTTTCTAGTAAGGGGTACTGGCAGGACATGCCCGATCATCATCTGCAATGATATCATCTCGTTGGGCATCAGTATAGCATTCAAGGTCTAAGGGGCACTTCCAGTGGTATGTCCTGTGACAGGCACTACATTGAAATATGTCTGTCCTTGGATTAAGCTGATCCTCTTTAGTTTGTGGATCACAGCAGATTTCACAGCTGGCATCCTTGAAGCAGCATTTGGGTAGGTTAATTTTGCTTATCATCCGAATATCTTTGGTCTTCTTTGTAGTTGGCGGTGCCCATCTTTCCACCATCTTGCTTGTATTGCACTAAATATTGTTTTATGATTTGGTGCTTCTTCAGTTTGGTCATACTTCCTTTTCCTCTGGGGTAGACACTCTTTACAGTCAAGCACACTTACTTTCGGCCATGACTGATGGCATTTAAGATTCCTGTTGAGACGTTAAATTGTGCTGCTGTATCCTTTATAACTCCAGGGGGAGGATGCTAGGTATTAGCTGTCAAGCTTGACAAGCTTAAGCCTTGTAAGCTCTTTCTGGGAAGTTGGGGCATGCCTCTTGGGTCTTGGTTTCATACTTTTATTAGTCTTGATTACTTTGCTGTTTCTCAGAGCCCATCAGAGGTTCAGCAGACCACAAGCTAAAATCACGAGTTTGTGTCCTGGTTTGAGTATCAGGAAGAGGGCCCTGCATCAATAGTTGTTGGGAGGATGGCACATGTCCAGGGTGTGTATCATGCTGTTTGTATTGATTCCTGCTTGTTCTTATCTTTGTGCTTCGTCTATTTTTTGGACTTTTATAGTTAGAACCTGAAATGCCAGTTTCCATATCTCTTGAGTTTGTCTGGTTTGCCTCTCCCTGGAGGGATGCTTGTCGCTAATGGTTGCTGAAGGTATCATCTGCTGTTGTGGTGTATTTTGCTGATGTAAGTCTAGGTGCACTTAGCTCCCTCAGCCCTCTGCCAGTAATAGGGTGGACGTATCAAGTTGGTTCATAACCTTGATTGTCTAGTAGGCGTGTATTTGTACTTTTATTTACTTCCAGAAGGGACACTATATCTACTCCTAGACAGATGGTGTGGAGACAAACTGTGACTGTGGCCTACCGCTGGTGCTGACAATGCATGCCGTGCTGTCGATTGGCAGCTTTGAGTTGGCTCCTGGGCCTGGTATCTTTGCAATACTTGACTTCCACAAAATGGACGTGCCGCTGGTTGGGAGTGAGCTGCCTCACGGACATTGGGCAAAGGAAGGTTGCGCTGACGCTGAGAGCCCCCCATCCCTCCTATACCCTACCTTACTTCTTTATGCATACCTGGGGTGGGCATTCTTCATCACTAGAATAAATCTGGATGATGAGCAATAAGTCTTTGTCTTCTAGACAGGCGGCGAGGGATAAACCGTTAAGGGATGGTTCTGTTGGTAGATCCTTCATCTGTAAGTCTTGTATTGCCAAGCGGTCTTTGTTGCCAATATCCACTTGGACGAATCGGCCCCCTAGGGAGCTTGCTTCAATAGCCATCATGATATGTCTTCAAGCAATGTTGTGGCATCCAGTGATCATACCATCTGGTATTGACAAATTAATAGGAGTTGTAAGGTACTGTCTGAATGCAGACAAACAGGGGCATCGAAGACCAGTGGAGATCATAAACGGACAAAGTGCTTCTGATTAAAATTAAAAGGGGATTTGTGCACCGCAGTGTGCAGTGATTAGAAACGCTTTTCTTCATTTTAAAGGACAGGTTGAGAATGGTCCAGAAAGTGTTTCTGATACTTTTTGGACTCCGGAAATCAAGCCTTGGTTAGGTGGGTTCAGGCCCTAGGTAAGAATACAATCATAGCAATCAATGATTAGACTTTCCCTTCCCATGTGATGCCAGTTCTCTGAGCTAAGGAAACTGTGGGGGCGGCTACCCCATCGCTTACAATCTGAACCCAAGGTCTGGTAAGAATTACAAAGCTGTACCTGCCAAACAAGGGCAGCTTAGCTAAAGCCTATCAGGACTGCAACCAAAGCCAACACAGAGAGAAGCATGTGCAAAACAAGGTAGTGTTCTGAAAACTTAGGCACAGTAATTGAAACACTCATGCGCACATAAAGCCACTTCTTTGGTGTCTAATTGGTTAAAGATCTCTCAGCCTTCCAGGGACAGCGTAGAGGGTGTTGAACAAGTGTTGGTGCTTGGTGTGTAATTCAATCAGATCTGGGCTTGGACAATCTAGGAGATCTTGCTTTTCATCTTGCACACAGTGACTAGAGAGCCTAACATCTTTTAAGGAGAAAATCTGAAGATCAATCTAGAAAGCTACCAAAACACAAGGGAAAGAGGTGTCCATGAAACAAGAACAGCACCAAAAAGGGCTCCAAAAGCAAGAGAGAACACTTTGAACGCAGCAGGCCGAGCACTAACGCAGAACCTAGCTACCCCCTAAGTGTCTAGCTGATTGATGAAACATCTTAGCCTGCTGTCACACAAGAATAGTGCAGCGTCAGATTCATGCTGCATTGAGACCAAACGGTCGATGGACTTAGTCGGCTGAGAATTTTATCTTGTTGGCAGTACAGCTATAGCTGTGTTTGAGCTTGTCAATGATGGACTCATCTTGTTATGGTCTTGCTGTCTGTTCAGTGAGCTCCAGTCTCGCAGCGTGACTCTGCTCAGATCATTATGGTGAGTGATGAACAAGTTCTGAAGGTTGGTACGCAAGTCTGTTGAACCTGTTGAACCCGGTCTGGGGCAAGAAAAAAAGAAAAAACATACTTGTCGTATTGCAAAGAGTGTCAATTGCATTTGTTTGGTTATCTCAGAAAAGATAAGGACCAATTGAGTGGCGACTATAATTCAGTATACAGAGGTGCAAGTCTGCCCTGAGGACATGCACAAATGGAGAGTTTACATCTGGTGCAAGCACCAAGCAAACCCCTACCATCAAACTAAGCAGAGGCACTTCAGCGAGGGTCAGGAGGGTTTTGAAATGAGTCTTGTACCCTATCTGCATTTCGTTTCAGCCTCCTTCCTGAACTTCTGTTTTTTTTGCATGTACTTCACATCATTTTTACACCGGACTTAAAGACTAAATGGTCCCCAACATTCCAAAAGACTACGTAGACAAAGCTTCGCTTAAGCTTACTGAGCTCATGATGACCATTCCTAGATGGTTCCTATCATGCTGAATAGAGTTGAAGACTACTTAATACCTCATATCATACAAGCTATATGCATGAGATACATAGAAACAATTGTTCCTTTGCAAAGGAAAGGCAAAATCAGCAGGGATACCCCGATGGCACGTATTTTAGGGAGCCCTGCTGCAAAAGCATGCACTGAGTCCGATGCAGATCTCGGCATCCAGATCAATACCATGACACCAAATGAATTGTCGTCTCATGTTACATGCTCATGCCCCGCGAGAAATGCCAATGCAGACGGTCGAACATTATTAAGATCCTGATCAGGACAAGTCTGAACACAATTTTTTGTTTTTTAAGCCTCAAACGATAACATTTGATTGAAAAGGAAATGAACTTGCCAGGCCAAGCCCATAGCTTACACAGAGTCGAGGTGAGTGCGTCATAGGGCATTCTGTTCGTGCTATGTTATTAAAAATCAATGTCGCAATAAGGTAGGTCGTTTTGAAACATACACCTGATCGCGTGCACACACACACACACACACACACACACACACACATACACACACACACTGAGGACTTGCTTGGCTTGTCCTCCTCTGACCTCCTCCATCACTGCCCATATGGACTGCAGCATCGCCACCCTGAGTTTGCACGCACAATTGACCCAGTTTTGCAGCCATCTTGGCAGCGAACAACGGCAAGTGTTGCAGGCACTGTGTTTTACATGTCACAGCCTGATCATGAGACGTATCCAGCCACTGCTGGCAGGCAGATGCCTGACAAATTCATGGCTGCATCTGCATAGACCCAGAGAGCAAGTCTCTGGCTTCCATATGTTGCACTCGCAGATCTCAGCAAGTGAGCAAGCCATCTTGCCAGAGCGCGCAGCGCTCCCCCTTGACCACACTAATCAGATAGCAGGCACAGGTGAGCATGACCAGATGGGAAGGTAACATGGTTTTTTGAGCACGAGGATTTGAGCATGTGTGCACCTGCACTTGTGCGTGGAATTGCGAGCGCTTGTGCACTGTCCCAACGGCCAACGCTTCCGAAGCGCCATGGAGCGCTTTCATTAAACACGTACGGACGCATTAGGCCTCTTTTACCAATGTATCTGTAAGCGGCCTGAAGCGTGGTTGAAAGCGCTTTTGATTCTGCCAAAGCGCTTGGGCTGTACGCTTTCATAACTCTAAAGCGAGCTTACAACTGAGCTAAAGCGGTCTAAAGCGTGTGGAAGCGAATGCTGGAAGCGCTTACATCACTGCTTTCACTGACTGAAGGCGGCGCTAAAGGCCACTTCCACTTATGTTTTGTGAAAGCGTGTGCAGGCGTGTGCAGAAAGCGCTTCACTTCTATCACACGTGCTCATACTTCTGGCTCACCTCTGTGTGCTTGTTGCCCCTGTTTTTTAAATCTTTGCCCTTGGCATCCAACAGGTCTTGTGAACTGGCTTCTGCGCATCACAGGTATTTGTTTACCCTTCCACACCGCCATCGAGCAGCACCTGCTCCCAAGTGAGGGTGACGAGCTATCTGTGCACTCGCCCCACGTCTTGCCCACACAAACAACTGGCTTCCCATCAGCAGTGCCTCTCATGTCCTCCACTGTGCCCACCACAGAGTCTGCTGCCATACCAACAGCAGGTGAGTGCCCTACAACAGGCCAACGTGTGTTTGGCTTCCACCTCTCTGCTCCTGATTGCCTGAGTGCTTCCTTATCTTCCACCAGAGCTACAGAGTGTCTTTCTGTTGCTGACACAGCCTGCACATTGTTGCGTGCACAGTCCCCTTGACTATGCCTCCTGTTCCCGCCGTGCTCCCCATGAACCTCAATGAGGAAGATCTGAAGGCATCCGGGCTGGCAGACCCAAGCTTGGGAGGTAGGTATGTGCCTCTGGAAATGCTCTGGGCATAGATAGGGCTCTTTTTAGGGCACCATTGAGCCTACGGCCGTGATCTGAAGGCATGGCTTCAAAAACTTGCCTTTGTGCATAGCCTTTGACCCATAGGCATGACCAGACACGCCACTGCATTATATTCCAAGCTTGGCGGCAATGGAAGATCAATGATGTGCAGCCTTGATAGCCTTGCAGCAAAGCGGACATGCCCCCAAAATTCTTTCTAGAAGTTTGCGCGCGCTTGTGGGGAGAGCACGCAGGCAAGGTGAAGGAACTTCTGCATCCTTACACCACAGGGTATGCTGGGGGTGAAGATGTGCGTGAGTATGCCCCAGTTCCCAGAGCCCCTTCCTCTGCTGCACCAGATCCTGCCAAGATGGAAAAGACGGCTGAAGGTGCTGGAGGTGTCTTGGACTCAGGTGCACATGGCAATCGCGGCAAAACTTGCCATTTTGCTCTTTTGTCTCTTGATGAGACTCCAGCTTGCAAAAGGAAGTGCTTCCAGATGAGGGATGAAGAGGAGGCAGCCCAACGCAGGGGGGGGCTGATTGTCCTGCCACATTTGCTAGGTTGTGAAACAGCGTTTTTGACCCATCACGTCTCAGCCTCTTTGAATTGGGTGCAATCAACTTGCCAGGCTCAAGCCGCTAAGTGTGTCATGCATGCAAGCTACAAGAGGGGAAAAGAAGAGTGGCTGCTTGTAAAGACAACACATGTTTAATGTGATTGTTGTGTAACACAAATGTTGATTGACCCAATGGCTAAGCCTAACCCGTGTTTGCAAATTGTATCACTTGCATGTGCTTGTGCCCGGGAAGCTGTAGCGGCCATTAACACAGCTTGTGCAATTGTGAGTAGCTTGCTTGAGTGGTAAGATCTAAGAAAAATCAAGCAGATAAGGATATGCATGGAAGTGAAGTAATCAATTTGAGCAGCTTGTGCAGGGAGCTATGGATCAGCCATTTTCCAAAGACAAGCTCTCAACACTTTTGTTTGTATTTGAATTGGCAGTAATTCACCGACCGGAAAAATTTGACTGCAGTAAATGCTGCAATTGGTATTGAAGAGATAGATGCATGCACCATGTACAAACTGCTTGCTCGCTTGCTTGCTCGCTCAACAGCAAGTAAGGACCTGCGCTTTCTTTGCCATGCTGCCTGTTGCCCAGGGCAATGAAGCGCTGGCATCTCTCACATCAGAAGGCTATGGCGGGCTGATTGAGCGGTCACAACCTGCCGCCAAGCCTGGCAAGTGAGTTAATATCCCGTTTCCCTCGCCGGGAAATGTGTGCATAACCTCGCCAGAGTGCACTGACAAACAACCACTTTTAGTTAATGCATTGTGGAGTTAATAAGATGGTTGATCGGTTGGTGGTTGATCCCCCCGAGCACTGCTTCCGGGCTTAGGTGGTAGGACTTGTGATAATGTGGTGGATGGGGTGCCTGTTAATTCCCTGCTGCCTGCACCAAGAGCCTGTGCGAACCTTGCGTTTTTTTTAGCCTGGAGACAATTCTGTCCTGGGCCTGGGCCATCAAAATGAGTGGGCTGCTTTGATAAGTCCCTCAATTTATTTTGCCTACCTCACCAAGCAGGTGGGTCCCAATTGAAGATGTGGAGGATAAAAAGGACCAGGGCATTATTGGAGCCCTCCTCCAAATTGTGGAAGCTCGCACAATGCTGGATCACTGGGAGGTGTGACATCACAGCCTCTTTCTGGCAGCATCTTTGTTCAGTTTCCCTGCATGACAGTCTGCTGCTCATCCAGTATTGTTTTTTTGAAGCACGCTGGGACCCTCACTGTTCCAGTGTCTGCCTCAGAGTGCCGTCATGCTCGATTGCTTAACTTGAAGCATTGAGTAGAGTTGGACTGTTCTTGTATGCCTGATGCTTTGCAACAGCTGAACAAACAGACAGGGGGAAATTGTTCATTATTTGCTTGTGTGGCTCCCATCCTTCACTCCAGCTTACTTCCAGCCCTTGGTCTGTGAAGTCTGCCCCCTCATGCTTGCAAAACCAAGTCTTGAGAGAGGCCTGGTCACTTTCCTTTTTGTCCTGCAGGCATTTGCAAATGCAGAGCACGGAGTGCGATGGGACGCTCCGCCTATTCTTCTGTCTGGAAGGTGTGCCAAGTGAAGTGTGCGCGCAAGGCACTGCCATGTCCAGTGCTGCGTGTGCTGGCTTTGCGAGCATGAAATTATTGGTTGACGTGTGTGCTATGCCTTCTTTGCCGGCACAGGGAGGCAATGCGCTGCATGGTGTACTGGGCAAAATCTGCGGCAGACATGACGTTTGACGTAACAGCCTTGAAGGTGAGAATGTCCTTTGGTCAATTGCATTAAACGCACGAGCAGATTAAATTGGCAAGCAGGCATGCATTGCTGATGCCCTGCATTTCTCCAAGTGTGATCTTAACAAAGCCGTTTCCGTCACCCAGCAGAAACAATTGGATGCAGCAGCTTGGCAACCTTTCGATGACTTGCCTCTTGCCTAACATTCTTTTGCATTGCCCCTTCTGCATTGCACCTCTGCACAGAAAGATGCTGTTGATCAAAACAAAGGCATTGACAATTTGAATTTCCAGGTGAGAAGGATTTACTTAATTGCAAGACTTTTTGTGGAACTTGCATCACGGATAAAAATGCGTTGACAATGGACTTATAAGCATGAAGCACTGGTCTTGACCAGCGCACACATGTCACCAAGAGGTCACTTCACAATGGCATCCTTTTCTGTGCTGGGATGTGCTCCACGCAGGTAGTATTCCACGTAATGCCCAAGCTTGCCTTTAAACTCCTGCTCCCAAAAGACATCCCTATCAAGGTGCGCTTTCCTTGTCCCAGGCAGTCAGCAAAGAGCCTGCATGACCAAGTCCTCTGTGGCACTGGACCCTTGCAAGCGCACCCCAGACCTGCTTGCAGCACAGGTAGCGCACAAAAGCAGGCTTGCTGTGGGTGTCCCCATCCTCTGCAGGCGGACATCGTGGCCACAGTCGTGCGTGATCGTGCTGAGCCCATGGATTCCCCAGGGCGCATCCAGAGCGTGAGGGGACGCTGGTGCGAGGAAGGCCCCGGGGTGTTGAGGCTCAGCAAACGTTACCCTACCTCTGATGGTGCACTTGAAAGGCTGCTCCTGCCATCTGGGCTGGCGTTTCGTGGTCGTTGCCAGAATCTCCAACCAACACGGCTGCGTGCTTGCCTGTGCAGGCATAACCTGCCCATCCTCCCCTGGCCACTGCGTTCGCTGATTGCCCTTGCAATGGGTGAGCCGCTGAGGGGAACAGGAGCATTGAGCCTGGACCGGAGCTGCGACAATGATGCATGGCTTGGAGCACATGACGAAGAGACATGTGTATGAGGCATTGTCTGCTTTGGGAGCATGGTCTTGTTAGGCTAGGCCTGCAAAGAGAGTATTGTTCTTGTAAGGATCGAAGTGGCGCAATTTGTGTACGCACTATCAGTGCGCTATTGTTTGCGGCCCCGCTGCCTATGCTTTGCAGGCCACTTCCTGCATGCAGCCGAGGGCCTCTGGTCGTCCATGTTGCACCTGCTCCCAGACGGATTGGCGGATGACAGCTATCAACACCATGGCATCTCCCAGCATGAGAAGCCGCTGTGAACACACGTGGAGCATGTGTTTTGTACTGTGGCGTATCAGAGACAAATTGCATGTGTTTGCAAGCAGGCATGCAGGCCGCAAGCAGCCTTCCTGTCTTTGTATTAGCCAAATTGTACAGCAAGAAAAGATCTCATGAGTTGTTGTTTGAGCACAGTGTCCACTTTGTCCTGTTGGGCAGGCATCAAGTTCTAAAGACAATCAGTTTGTCAAAGAGGGCCCTGGTTTAATCAATCTAAGTATGAAACCATTCTTTTGGTCTACAGCAAGGGAACCCACTTGTGCAGCTGAAGTACTACCCAAGGCCCTACAATTTAGAATGTGATCAGAGAACCTAGTCATACCAAGCCTATCTTTGATCCTACTCAGACGCCTCTCCTGCCAGGTCCCTCTCCTTACCCTATAGGAGGGTGAGCAATGTGCTCCTCTCAAAACACTTTTTTAACGTGTCCAACTGATGCTCAGGTATTATGCAGCAGATACAAAAGAGGAGAAGCATGTGTTTTGTATTGATGCCTTGCTGGACTAGAGCCATTTGGTGCATGTTCATGTAGCACGCAGACCACGAAGGACCAGGAATGTTTACTCCTTTAACACAATGCACTTCCGTTACCATTGATGTGTCGTGCAGTTCATGAGCCAAACCCTCGTTGGCAGTAGCAATGCATTGTTGGCCAGCACTTCTGCAGCCCATTGGGATCCCCTCCTGCTCATTGTCCCTCCCGCCCTTGCTGCTCTTTTGGCACATGAATCAATGCCCCCACTACCCCTGCTGTTCCCGCTTTGGGCCGCTCGCAGCTTCCCAGCCCTTTACAGGCCTGAGAGGGCATGCGACTCAGGGCTGTGGAGCCCTGCATGGCTATGTGGGCATGCAACATAGCCCAGAGAGCGTGGGTTAAGCGCGCAGACGTCTGTTGACATGCAGGCGAGCTGGCAGATTTGCCTTCAAAGTGGCACCGCTGGTAACCAAGTTGATGATGATTTCTTTCTTGATCATGGAAAGCCTGCTTTCATTACATGTGCAGTTGAGCAGGCACTTGAGCACACCAAGGTACATTGCACACCGTTGGGCGTGCGCGGCAACTGCCAAGCATAGAATGAAGTGAAGTGCGATGACAACTGAGGCCCTAGAGCAACCGAAAAGAAACCTCATTGAGTTTTCTTGAGGTTTGAGGGTATAATTTAATTGTTCTAACCCTTAATGTAATGCTTAAAGATGTCCCTGAAACATTGTACCTGCAGCTGCCCAATTGACCTAAGTAACTTTTGTGCAACTTAAACGCATCGTGAAACCATCCCATTCAAGCAATTATATACATGCAAAAAGGTAACCTGATCAGGTTCATGAGGACATCAAAATAAAGGCTATATGGTCCACCAAATTTAGGGAAACGTGGTCCAGCAAGGCTTGTATTTTAAGCTCTTTTAAGCGCTAGATTATACAGACAGTTTCCACCTAAGCTTGACTGTCTCTCAAGCTTGAGAGACTACAATGTGCAGCACAGGCACAGTGCTCATGTGCTCTGATCAGAGCCCTAGTGCTGTCCCAAACACCTGGGAAGGCTGAGAGCTACACACGCTGCAGCCAAAGCAATGCCATACGCATGGCAGCAGGAAACAAGCCAATTGCCGAAAACTCCCCCCTTCCGGACACAGATATTTAGGCCGGACAAAGACATGTAGGCCGATGCTTTACAAACAAACTAAAATCCTACAATAGCATAGCTGATTTTAAAATTTTCCGTGTCTGTGCCTAACTTGCTAAAATCTTGCTAAAGTGGCATTCACCCCTTTAGGCAGTTTTATTTCAGGTGACAGCAAGGGATGAGCTTTGTGCTCCATGTAAAGCACATGTCTCAGCAGCATACATTGAAGTTGCCCGAGGACCCGACAGTTGGATCTGTGGTGGAGAAACTCCAAGTACGCCCCGTTTGTGTGACAAACAGTCCCTGTTCATCATTTTGTGCCCGGCCCTGCTTTCTTGAACTATCCTTGTCTAGTGTCTTCTATTTTGAGCCTTCTTTTCATCTTCTTCAGCTGTGGGCTTTAGTTTTCGTCAGGTACAAGCTTATGAGCCACATAGTGGCACATGAGCGCACGCTTGCCCATGGGCCCAATTATGCTTCAATCAGAGATCCCAAGACTGATAATTCTCCACTATCGTTACATGAACTCAAACAGGAGCTCACAGGGCTGTCCATACCAACAATGAAGCTGATGGGGCCAAAGCTCTTCAAGGGCAGCTCCGTGTTGTCACTTGCACACATTCCTCTGGAGGAGCGCATTGAGAATATTGGCCTGAGCACAGGAGCAAAGATATCCTTGCTGGGTGAGCGGTGCAGTTGTCTGCTCAGGCATACACAACAGGCTCTGAAGCGGGAAGGGTCTGAGCATGAGTCTTACAAACAATTGACTGTAAGCCTGTGCTGAGACTGCAAGCCACAAGGCTCTCCATGAGGCCATGCAGGGCCTGTGTGAGGGTCTGGTTAGCAATAAAAATGGGTTTAATGAGGGTGACGCGGCTCCTGCTGCCATTACTTGGCCATGTGCCTCCTCACCCTCAATTGTAGTGATTCCGGTCGTTTAACAATATCTGAGCCCGTTGGCAGTGGAAATGAGGAGACGGCCCCCTCCAGGTCCCACATTGCATCAGAACCCGGACAGGGCATCAGCACAATAACATGCCTTGGGATGCATGCCTTGGGATGCATGCTTTGACCGGTCTGCTGATGCTTTGCGTCTGTGCTATGCATCCTCCTTCTGGGACTCTTGACTCAAAAATGTGCCTCCTCAGCTCAAGGGGCAGTGCAAGCCCCTAGCCCGCGGAGGTATGCATCACCCGCTTGCTGCCTGTGGTGCACAGGGTCACGCCAGTCTGAGGTGGAGGCCCTGCAGTGCGCTCGCGCCAAGGAGGCATCCCTGCGCATGCCGACCTTCGAGCACGCGGACCTGATGGCTGCCAGGCGGAGGCGCACAGCCAGGCCTGTCGCACCGCCCACAGGTCAGGAGAGCCATGGGCTGGATCCTGTGCATGTGCTGTGCAAGGCATGGGGGGAGTCTGACAGGACCTTTCGGGCCTGCAAACTCCCTGTGTTGTTGCCATTTTGCCCACAGTCTGTGCATTCTCTGTTCCCTCGTGGCAGGCACACCGTACACCTTCCAGGACTACCAAGTGCTCCCTGAGCGCACAGGCATGTTCCCAGCTCCCTCTGAAGCCATGAAGCTCTTGCACAGGTGAGTGCAGCTCTGTCATCTTAATTAAGACGAATGAAGCTGCCCCCGCACAACATCCCTTGGGCGCTCATGCCAGTGACCACGCCGACCTCTTTCTGGTGGGAATTTTCTTGCATGGAGCATTTGTGTTGAGGTATCAATGAAGAAAAATAACAGTGAACCATTGTGGATCAGTAGGTATGTCGACCAGGTGGTCAGACCTGTGCACATGCTCTGTTCCCTTAGTTTCATTTTTGGCAGCTCAGCTGTGCAGTTGCATTTCAGGATCATTCCATACATTTAACATGTGTGAAAAGTCCCTTTCATAATCTCTGCCTCTGTGGCTTCTGTTTTCAGTCAAAGTTACTTTCAAAATTGCAGCCTGAAGGTAAGACACTAGTCTGATTAAGATTAAGCATTTGAGAATCACTGTCTTCAGAAGCTAGAGACATGGTTGTCTAAGAATGTACCTGGAGCACACAGGTTTAGTCCCTACAGGAGAGGGACATTGAACAAGGGCACAGCAGATTGATGCACCCATGGTCGAGCCCAGAAGTTGACCAAGAGCTGCTGTGTGAATGGCGCACCCTGAGGGTGAACCACTTCAGCACTGCCACCAGCCAACATACAAGCGCTCATGCTCTTCTCGCTTTATGGCCAAAGTTCGCACGCATAATCAAAGAGGTGTATGCTTCTTGCTTCCCGCTGCTTGCTCATCATGCGCACAGGCTTGCTGGTGACTGGGGGATTGTGCAAGTGATGATCATGCGTATGATACGTATGATGCTCATCATGCGCACAGGCTTGCTGGTGACTGGGGGATTTTGCAAGTGATGATCATGCGTATGATACGTATGATGCTCATCATGCGCACAGGCTTGCTGGTGACCGGGGGATTGTGCAAGTGATGAGGGACAACCAATTCCAAGTCGGCAGCCTCCGTGAAATGCCGCCTGAAGTGAGTGAGATGCAGCGCCTAACTTGCCGATGCTCTCCTTGCTGTTTGCGCAGACCTTATGCAAAGATTGATGTATTCTTGCCTGTAAGCTACGGCTGATGCTCTTACTCCACATTGCACAGGGCCTAGTGGGCATTTCAGAGACGTGCATCTTGGGCTACAATGTGAACAAGGGCCAAGAGATCTATCTTCGCCTGCGTACAGATGATGGCAAAGGTCAGTGGATAGCTCAAGGCACGACCACTATTGCACAGGGAGGGTGAGTATGGCAAGATAAGGGCGCATGTGTGTGCAGGTGATCGGACAAGTGCGCACCTCAGATCTACGGCAAGGGCAGCTTCTGACATGTGTTCCTGCATGTTTTGCACAGACTCTGTGTCATGTTTTCATCAGATGATGAGACATGAGGTAAGCAAGGCCTCGCAACAAACTATGCACCTTTTCAGAATCCAACCTTCTATGAGCATAAGGAGACTGATCTGCCTTCACTGCTGTACGTGAGAGTCTGAAGCTCCCTGTGGGCACCAGATGATTCAGGGATTCCATGCTTTGTACCTGAAGGGACTCGTAACGGGGGCCGCCCTAAGGTGTTATCACTAAGGTTGGGCAGGGGTCTTGCCGAGACTCGCTGACGACGAGACTAGCCGAGACTCGCCAAGTCTCTTTAGGGGATGGGGGGCACCCTCATCACCGACGAGTGCCGCCTATTTGGCTGGAATCCGGAATATTGCAAAAAAAGTGCTAGCAATACCCCTGAACACCCCCTCCTTTATCCTTAATTAGATATAAATTGAGAATGGGGACGAGGTGATATGGGACGATGAATAGCGTGATGATGTGATGAGCTTGGACGAGACAGACAGGCTTTAAGTGTGATTTCTCCCCCCCCCTTTGATTTCTTCCCCCCCCAAGGGGGTGCAAATAGTACAGTGAAGTGGTGGCTGAGGAAAGCAAAGCTGCAGCCCTTCGACAAGACCCTGAGTGATATGGCAGCTCTCAATAAGGAGAACAGCAGCCCAACTGTTCAGCGCGTCAACTCCTGGCGCCTGTGGGCTTTCAACCATGGCTTCGCTGTCTTTGCCATAGTGGCTGTGCGATTGCTGTGCATGCACCCCACAACTTGTGCTAGTGAGCACAACTGGTCAGTTTGGGGCCAGCCATACATCAAGCACCGCTCAAGGCTTGCTCTGGAGCGTGTGCGGAAGCTGATTTGCATCCGTTGCAACAACAAGGACTTCTCTTAGGACGACCTCGAGTCCGCAGGCGGCCCTAGCCGAAGAAAATGAATATAATTTCTAGGATTGAGCTGCTGGGTTAAACAAAGGTGGAACGGGGGGGTTGAACAGGGGGGGTAGAGGACCTCTTATTCCAATACTGAATAGAACATGTTGTTCCTTGCCAAGAGCAGGCATCCACCATGTCTGGCCATGGTCAGGAAGCGTCTTTGAGCATAACTCTTTCTTCAGATATGCTCAGACAGAACAGATGCCCAACTCTGACGTGTTCACTCATCACACCCAGGATTTCGCAAGTACCGGAGCATCCTTCAAACTCTCGTCCATGAATTGACGCATAACGTACATGGCCCACACGACAACAAATTCAAAGCGCTCTGCTCCAAGCTGAGCAGTGACGTTAATGCTGTAAGTGCAATGACCCTCGGATCTTATGCAGAACTTGTTGGTCGCCGTGCATTACTGCACAGGACAATGTCAACATGGCATCATTGCTTCTGGCTGGGGAGCTACTCTTCTCTGAAACCTTTTCCTTACAACTTGGCGGACAGGAGAGGTGCATACTGTCTCCATGTTCAAAGCAACTCAACTCTTGAGCTCTTGACCACATGCATAGTGGGCTGGCGCTACTCTGTACAGAAGTTTGCCATGTGTGGCACTGATGCAGGTTAACGCACGGCTATCGTATGGAGGGCACCATGCAGTCCAAGGCCTACATGGTGGTTACATCCCCAAAGACGACATAGACTTACAGGCAGACGAACGTGAGCAGCATGCAGCTATGGCAGCCTCACAGGTGGGATTGTTGGAAAGTTGCCACTGATGGGAGTATGGCGATGTGTGCTCACTGCATGCACGTAACGTATATGCACTCCATCCACGCCCAAGCTTGACAGGCTTGGGCATGCTGCAATTATCTAATTTTATTGTCGGGCTTAGAACACCATTTTGTTTGTCCAGATCCCTACTACGGCGTGCTCTTCCTAGCCAAAGTAGGGGTGTGCTGGATGCAAATGTGGAGGCTTGGTACCATTGCTGTGGTGACAGGATTCATGCTGGCTTAGTGTGTTTTGTACTGTTTGCCTGCACCAAATGGACCAGGGTATTGCCATGCAATGCTGCTGCATGTCTGCAGGCGTCCTCGGGAAAGACATTGCGACAGCTTGCAGCAGAAGCACGGCAGCAGCAACGCCACCAAGCAGCAACACGGCAACCTGATGTGAATGAAGCTGCAGAAGTCGAACAAGACAGAGATGAGCAAGAAGATGTAGCATTTGCATACGAGCACAAGGACGCTGAGACTGAGCAATTAGAGAGCCGATTCAGACAGTTAGAGCAATAGCAAAAAAATAGAAGTGATATTTAACTGGCGTGACATGCGCGCATGCACACACTGCCTGCCGTGGAACTATCTACTGCTACCTTGATGTCAACCACAACCTGCAGCACCCTCTAGCCCCACTTGAGCCCCCAGCTCATAGTTTACTGCCAGCTGTAAGCAAAAAGTGCATCTAATAGTGTGCTTACTAAGCACAGTAGGCTGTCTGAGGCCTGTACAGCTGAGCAGATACTTCCTTTCCGTCAATAGACGTTGACCATTGAGTTGAAACATAGGATAAGCTTAGGAAGGATATTTTGCTTTTTAGTGGAGGGCCGCCCCTCCTTTCTTTTGCCATGAGCGCCTTTTCAGTTTAATTCAGGTTGCAGGCCTTTAAGGCTTCAGCCCGGCTGGGCCAGGCTGCCCTGGTTCGGCGGATACAGCTATGGAACTAAACCTACTTGGTAAGGTAAGATACCCTACTAGGGTGGGTTCAACCGATCTTAGTAAGATCGTACAAGTTATATACTTTTTATGAGAAACCTTGAGGAGGAGAGGTAAGAAGCGTAGTGCAACGAATGTTATCCTCTTAGCTGTGTGCACTGACAGTTCCGCCAGGCAAGCCTGTCTCTTACATTCTACCAACTTGTGCTTGAAGAACAGCAGCACATCCACAAACCAGCCATACAGGAAAGGAATTTCACAATGCAGCACTGCTGGCACCATTGGCACACGAGTTCAGGTGCAGTACAATATGCTTTGATCTTGCATTGGGCATACTCATGCACCCAAGCGCGATGGAGGCATGCAAAAGCTTTACTTCTCTCTTTCTGTACGTAGAAGGCTGCTCAATCAAGGTCATGGGCCAAACTGCTCATGAGGCGTGGCTTGAGGCTTGGGGCCTTGCTACTCCCCCCAGGGTCGCTGCCCTTCTCTTGTGCTCTTCTCGTTCCTGGGCAATAAACAATAGAAAGCCAGTCAAGGCGACTCGTTTGCACGCGTCACATGTGCAGATATCTCTGTCTCCAGGAGCACAAAAAGAGTTTTTTATTCAAGTAATACAGAGTCAGACATAAGAGACTAGCAGGAGCGCGATTGTGTGTGGTTAAACCACCTTGCGTACCTGCGTACTATCTAGTTGATACTTCAGGCTCCAATGTCGGAACATCATTATGCATTTTATGAGCCTAGACAGTTCAAACGCTGCAGAGTCCTGCGTACCTCAATGTTGGCTCTCACATGAACACTGATAGTAACATCCTGCCCAAGCGGTTTTCCTTTTTTCTTTCACTTTTATTGCAATCACAGCTGGAGGCGCAGCAGCTACAACCTTGCAGTCGGGCCTCAGCAAGCCTTCTTGCTACACGCGCAGACCCTTATTTACACGTGCTACCAAACAACTTGTGACTTGTTGTGCACTTCTCATCTAGCGTAATTGTGTGATAGGGGTGTGCGCTTGCGCGCTGTGCTCTGTGTGGTATCACGTGCGCAGGAGACGGCGCAGCACCTGTGCCTGCACGGCCAATAGTTTCAATTGGTGTGTGAGGCTTGGTTGTGCGTCCCCTCTCACCTGCAGCCTCCATGGGTCCTGCCACGCCTGCCTGCCGCAATGCCGCTATTGCTCTTTCTGCACCTGCAGGCACTTGTGCGTGCCCACTACTGCTGTTGCTGTCGCCCAGCTCGGCCTGCCGTGGGTCTATGTCTGGATAGTATCCCAGGCCCAGGTCTCCTGTCCGGAACACACGCCCCTCCTTGGGACCTTGAAAGTTGGGGGCAGCCTCAAATGCGCACGCAGCACCCTGCACGGCTGTGCCGTTCCCACTCGGAAGCTGCTGCGCGGCATCCGACGTGCTAGTCGCCAGCAACGAGGCCCCATCCGGTTGCTGCTGCCTGTCATGCAGCTCCAGCCACCTCCGCTGGTTGTCAGTCAGCCCTCGTCCCGTGCCGCTTGCGCCTGCGCTGTCCTGGCTGGGCGCGTGCCCACTGCCGCCCTCCCTACGGCTGCTGGTGTCCGCTCCGGGGGCTCCACTGCTACTGCTACATCCGCCACCGTGATCACCACTGCTACTGCTACTTCTGCCGCTGTGATCATCACTGCACCCCTCCCTTTGGACCACATGCGGGTGGGGCGACGGTACCATCACGTAGCCCTCCACATCTGCATCGCCCCCCTCGCTGTCGTGCGTGTCCCCTGTGTCCTGTCCCGCCCCAGCCCCATCCTCCCCTTCGCCCTGCTCCCGCTCAGGCTGTACCTCCGCGCCTGCTTGCCTCACGGCCTGCTGTGGCAGGGGGGGCGGCTGCGTGGGCAGGACCACCTCCAGCACTGACTTGGCCTTGTCGAACTTGGCCTTGCCCTCCTCGTCTTTCACGGGGTAGGGCAGCACTGTTTCCAGCTTGTACCTGCACCACGCAGGCGAGTGGGCATGCATGAGGGCCCCCGCTGTGTGGGTGCGTGTATGTGTGTGTATGTGTGTGCACACCTCATGTGTGCAGGTGTGAGTGTGTGCACACCACATGTGTGCGTGCGTGTATGTGTGTGCACACCACATGCGTGCAGGTGTGAGTGTGTGCACACCACATGGGTGCAGGTATGAGTGTGTGCACACCACATGGGTGCGGCTGTAAATAAAGTGGGCAACGTGACAGGTCGTAATAGCAGGCAGCCCTTTTGGGGGGCTGCCTCGTGGCGTCCAATGCACCCCCAGCTGTAGCCCAGGGGGGGTGGAGGGTGGGGAAGGGGGTGCAGTATTGTTTGCGCTGTGCACGAATCAGAAGTGTTCGCTTTCCAGATTTCAGTGAATGATGTTGTTCAGGAAGGCGCTAGCACTAAGGAGCTTGAGCATGAGTGGCTGCCAGGGTGGTGCTACACTGGCAGGAGGTGAAGGCGCTCTTGCGGCGTACGCAGGTGCGCATGCGACATGGCAACCTGATGTGGCGATGGCCTGTCCCACGCCCTACCCCTCATCCCCCGCACGCCCAAGGCCCCATATGCCAGGGGCGGCACAAGAGGCAGCAGGGTAGACAGGTAGACAGGCGCTGGCACAGCTGGCAGAGGGTGACGCGCATGGGAGGTAGGCAAGGTTTTGGGGCCGAAATCCCACCTCAGCCTCCCCCAATGCACCAGTGACCCTACGCAGCCGCACGGGCGGCCTGCACACCACCCATCCTCACCAACATATCAAAAACCGCACTGGCCCCTGCCTATGTGCAGGACAGACCGCTGCGTCACAAAGCTCTACCTTCATGGGCCTTGCGGCGGGGCAGCCAGCCAAGTGGAGGATCCCCACGCTGTGCACAGGCCGCGCCCCACCCTGCACAGCGCCTGCACCCTGGCGACCTGGCTGCTTGCCCACTGCCTCTTCCCCGTCCCCCTACTTTTTATCCTCCTCCCTGCCCCTTTGCTGGCTCACCTGCCAGGCACAACCGCGCAGAGCGAGCGCGTGCCCACATCCAACTCCACCCCGGCAGCAGAGGTCACGCCCGGCAGCTGCAGCCTGAACACCAGGGCCTGCGGGTGGCTGGCGGGCGCCATGGCCAGGTTCCTGGACGCATCGCCCCAGCACTGCGCGAGGTCCACCTGTGCATACGCACGGCACGGCGCACGGGGCAGCCAGTGGGATCGGGAGGGAAGGGAGGAAGGGAA
>LFIK01000768.1_pt1 | contig 24405 bp, 12 predicted proteins | sample 643401 | NCBI WGS metagenome assembly LFIK01 (sample SAMN03777447, study PRJNA286221) | soda lake metagenome | biome: soda lake; feature: Kulunda steppe; material: water; isolation source: sample T5-Br brine of Lake Tanatar-5 | place: Russia: Kulunda steppe | collected 2010-07
TATAACGCATACTGGTTTGCCTGGGTCGACTTTTTTGGAGAATCACATCAAATACCAACAACACCATTACCAATAATAGTTATGCCTTAATTAAACCTAAGCTTCGATTATTTGTTATAAAATGAGTAATAAAGTCTTCATTTTAATTCTTACTTTTATTCTGTTAGCCGATTATAGATTTGCTTACGCACAAACCTGTAGTTGTGCGGGTGCTCCACTTCTTGGTTCCCAGAGCTACGGCACTACTGAGTCGGGAAATATTGAAATAGGTATCACTCACGAATACAATGATATTTCAAGTCTCTACGCCGGGTCTTCCTTTCTTGACGATCAGAATACTACCCGTCTCACACAATCGACACTGATGGAGATAAACTATGGTATTACCCGGCGATTTTCCCTGTCTGGCACCTTTAGTTACGTGATTAAAAACCGGGTTACGGGCCTGCAAACGAATAATCCTGAAGATGTAACAACACGTGGCCTGGGTGATGGTATCATTCTTCTAAAGTATGTATTAAAAGAATCCTCACTCGCATCTCAGTATCAAATAGCGTTAGGAAGTGGTTTTAAGGCGCCCATTGGAACCACCTCTTTAAGGCAAAATAACCTGCTGATGAATGCAGATATGCAGCCCGGTTCAGGTGCCTGGGACACCGTACTTTGGTCCTATTTCTCCTCTTCATTTGTTCCTCACACAAATCTCTCCTTATTTGCTATAAATTCGGTTCGCATTACAGGATCCAATGATCGCTTTGGGGAAGATGATCGCTATCGCTTTGGCAATGAGTGGATATCAATAGTAGGTGTTGGCAACTCATTTGCCGATCAATTTGGATATTCCATGACGTTTAGATTCAGGTACACCACACAAGATCAGCGAAATGAACAGCGAATGCCCAATACGGGCGGTACCTGGGTTATGGCCAACCCTGCTCTCTCTTACGGCATGACGGATCAGTTATCTTTCAGGATTGCTGGTCAGATACCGGTTTATCAATATTTGAAAGGCACACAGCCAACCACGTCATATACACTCTCTTTGTCTGCTTTTTTTAGCTTTAACAAATCTTCTGATTTTATACGTTTGTGAGAGCTTTAGTATTGATTTCTACCTGTATTGGCAGAAGCAGCTCTGTTTTTAAACTCTTCGAACTCCATATGCCCGATGTATCCTTCACTCACGTAAATCAATAGCTTTTCCATTTCGGATATATCTGTAAAACCCATTTTTATTCCCACCGGTTCTCCTGCGATATTCATAAATATAATTGTGGGCGTAGCATTGATTCTCATTAAATGGCTGAATGAGCGCTCACTTCTCTCTTTCCCTTTGTAGGTAATAACAGCTTTGGACTCAATATCTATAGACACAGGGTAAAAATGCTCACTCATCAGTTCTTGTATTTTAGGGGCCGGAAAGACCTCCTCTCTCATCTGTTTGCAAAATCCACACCATTCTGCTTCAAAAAAAAGAAAAAGCTGTTTGTCATTTTCTTTGGCAAGTTCACTCGCTTCATTGAAAGCATACCATTTAAACTCACTCCGTTTATCATGTTGAGCCGATAAAAGGGGGGTAATCAGTGTAAAAAAGCCTAGAATAAATATGTAAGCTTGCAGCTTTTCAATTCGCATGTTTTATCATTTTATGGATTCAACAAATAAGTGAAACACGTATCCTCTGAGTTCAAAAAAGTTGTTGAGATAGATTTTATACCACAGTGAACGATGTGTATTTGAAATAATTACAGGCTTTATAGCCCTTTCTTAACCCCATCAAATTTTGGATTGGCAAGAATTGCGAATGATTATAGCAATGTTGATTTGTCAAATTTGGCCGGTGTCACGGTAAAGGTACTACATCCACATAGTTAATCACTATATCCAAATCCAAGCCTGCCTCAAATGTCAATAATTTAACAACACTGAAATAAGTATCTCAAATTAACTCTGAAAAGTAAGAGCAACATTTTTGTCAGACCTGATATAGGAAAGAAAAAATTATTTTAAAAAAAAGGTAGGGTAAAGATAATTTGAACTGTGTTAGTAGTAGTTGAAACAAAAGCAGCAACAAACTAACTACATGGATATAAAAACTATAAATCGATATCTAGCCGGTGAAAGCACGGATAAAGAGCGTGAAAAACTAGAACATTGGCTGGATGAGAATTCGTTAAATCGGGAGAAATTCAATTTTTTAAAAAAGATTTGGGATACTGAAATCGAAAGCCCTATTAACTTTGACAGTGAAAAGAATTTTAGAAAAATTCAAGAACTATTGACTCAAGGGGAAAACAATAATTTAAGGCCAATAACATCAAAAACTGAAAGTTACCAATTGACCAATATTTCAGAAATTGATAAAGACGGGGGTATTAAACAGTCTGGAAAAGGTCGTATTCATATTAGTCTGATATATAAAGTTGCTGCAGTCCTTTTGGCCGGTATGATTGGAATAGGAGTAATTTTTTATCATTTGGAACAGCAAGCTGGATTAACGGATGAATTTGTACATAATAAACTACCTGAAGTACAAACTTTTGAAACTCAGAGAGGAGAGCTAAGCACGATAGATGTAAAAGATGGCATTCAGGTAAAAATGAATACTTCAAGTTCCATTAGGGTCTTTTCAGATGAAGAGAAAGACCAGGTCATATTAGAGGGGGAGGCATATTTTGATATTCAGCGTAATGACCAAAAGAAATTTATCGTACAAAGCAACAGTGTTACGATCAGTGTGATTGGTACAAAGTTCAATGTAAAAAACAGGGTGGATCTACAAACAACCGAAGTTGTCGTCCAAGAAGGTAGGGTAATGGTTGATCTGATTGATAAATACTCTAATAAAGTGTCAGTAATCCTAAATAAGGGCGAACAGCTTGTATACAATGAAAATGACAATAAGTTTTGGGCCCATGATCAAGTTGATATTGACGATCTATTATTTTGGATGGATGGGGGGCTTTATTTTGAAAACACACCATTTTCTGAAGTTTTACTGAGACTCGAAGACCGTTATGCAGTTGATTTTATAGTTAGCGATTCAGCGCTTTTGAGAAAGCCATTATCGGCACGATTTAAGCATGAAGGATTAGCAGAAATTTTGCATATAACGGCCTTAACCTTGGGTTTTGAATATGAAAAAATTGAAGAAGATCTGTTTGAAATCTACGATTCTTCTAATCCCGAGAACTTGAATGATTAATAATCTTAAATGATCAACTCTTTTACAACCAACCTTAATTACAGGCTCACAATTAAATATGGGGTATCAGCCATGAAACGCATATTAATAAAACTCTCAATGATGTTATTTGCAATACTGATGTTGTTCAGTTCAGCGATGGCATTTCAAATATCATCGGTTAGTGAACAGTTAAACCTAAATGTTGCCAATCTGTATGAATTGGAGAGGAAACAAAGTGATCTGATTCGCACGATTAATTTTAAAGATGAGGCGTTAATAGATGCCCTGGAGTTTCTGACAAATACTAATGGTTATAATCTTTTTTATAGTTCTGAGGTAATTCCCAAAGAACATAAAGTTTCTTTTCAATTGAGAAATGTAACCATTGAAGAAACTTTAAAAGTAATGCTTAGGGGGACGGGTCTTGATTTTATTCTCACTGATAAGAAACAGCTGATTATTATTCCGGTTCGTGATAAAGATATTCAAACTGGAAGCGTTGAGGGAACCGTTTATGATGCTCTTACTGAAGAAACATTGTACGGGGCGACTGTTTTTCTTGATGAAACCATGCAAGGTGATGCGATTGGTGATGATGGACGTTTTACAATTTCAAATGTAAATCCTGGAACATATACGTTTATTGCTAATTATGTTGGATATAACAGGTATGTAGAACAAATACAGGTACGAAGTAATGAAGTTACCGAAGTTAATGTAGGGCTTAGATCACAGGTTTTGGACCTTGATGCAATAGCAGTCACAGCATTTGGATTGGAAAGAGAGCAGCGTTCGCTCGGTTACGCCTCGCAGCAAGTTTCTGCTGATGATGTAGCTCGAACCAGAGAAACGAATGTAATTAATTCACTACAAGGAAGAGTGGCTGGTGCGAATATCACTGGTGGAGGTGGGAGTGTTGGTGGCTCTTCTCGTATTACACTTCGGGGTGCGAGCTCATTATCGGGTGATAATCAACCGCTCTTTGTTATAGATGGTCTTTATGTTGACAATAGCAGCTTTGATCCTGCCGGACCTTCCGGATGGGACAATATAGAGATCGACTTTGGTAATGCTATAATGGACATTAACCCTAATGATATAGAATCAATAAGCGTATTGAAGGGGCCGACTGCTGCTGCGCTTTATGGTTCGAGAGCAGCTAACGGAGCAATAGTTATTACTACAAAATCCGGTCAAGGTGTCGGTGGAATAACTGTTGATGTGAGCAGCTCCGTCGAATTTGAAGATTTTCTTGTATTCCCTGAATATCAGAATAGTTATGGTCACGGAATGATTGACTCAGAAGGAATACCGCGTTTTTCATTTGGTGACGGTCGAGGAGGTGGAGTATTTGATGCTGTTGGTGAAAGTTGGGGGCCTCCTTTGGATCAGGGGCTGATGATTGTTCAATGGTGGTCTGACGGTGAACCGGCTCCTTGGGTTTCAAATCCTGGAAATACCCGAAGTTTTTTCGAAACGGGTACAAAGTTCAGTAATTCTTTTTCAGTTAGTGGAAGTTATGATAGAGCACATTTTCGGTTATCAGCAGCGCAAATTAATCAAACAGGAATGGTTCCGAATGAGAAACTTAATCGTAACAATATATCCTTTAGTGGAGGCATCGGGACTGATCGGCTAACTGCCAACGGCCGAATTTCGTATACCCAACTTGAAGGCTTAAACCGCGCAGAACAGGGGTATAACTGGAATAATGTGATGTTTACTATTGGACAGTGGACTGGTCGTCAAGTTAACATGGATCGATTACGCGCCATGTACAAAGATGATAATGGCAATATGCGAAATTGGAATATGGTTCATGAAAATCCGTATTGGATTCAGTATGAGAATACCAATTCACAGGTTCGGGATCGCTTTACGGGTAATATATCGCTCAATTATAAACTTTTGGATTGGCTCACAGTTGATGGATTGGCAGGAATCGATCTTTACGATGATTTGAGGGAAGTCCGATATGCAATGGGGTCCAACAGGACACCTAATGGACGGTATCAAGAGACTTCAAGATATCTACATGAGCAAACTTTTCGATTTATGGGTAATTATAATCAAGCTTTGTCTGAGAATTTTACATTGGCAGGTGTGTTTGGAGCAGAATCAGTCGAACAAGTTTATCGGATGAATCGGGGATTGGCACCAGAGCTCAGTCTTCCAAACCTCTATACGATAGAAAATTCCGCAGTTCGACCTGAATTGGAAAGTTTTCGTTCCAATAAGAAAGTAAATAGTGTATTTGGATCTGCAAATATTGGATTCAGAGACTATATTTACCTTGAAGTAACAGGTAGAAATGACTGGTCGTCGACACTCCCGCCTCAAAATAATTCATATTTTTATCCGTCAATCAACTCAAGTATTGTCTTTTCGGATATAATAGATCACGGATTGAATTGGTTTACCTATGGTGCAATAAGGGGAGGTTGGACCGAGGTTGGAAATGATACTGACCCTTATCAACTTTCCATGACTTACAGTACAGGACTACCTTTCAATAATATCCCGACTTATACAATCAGTTCAACAATTCCAAACTTAGATCTTCGTCCGGAGCAAACAAGGTCATGGGAAATTGGAACAGATCTCAGATTTTTTCAAAACCGATTGCGATTTGATTTTACTTACTATGAATCGCTAACTCGCGATCAGATTTTACCGGTTCAAATATCGAGATCCAGTGGTTACATCTCTCAGATTATAAATGTTGGCGAAATCAGCAATAAGGGTCTGGAAATTGTATTGGGAGCTTCACCAATCGAAAGTTCAAATTTCCAATGGGATGTAAATTTGAACTTCAATAGAAATCGAAACATGGTTGTCAGCTTAGCTGAAGGATTGGAGAGCTTTGTGATTGGTGGAAGAGGGGCCTCGGTAGAGGCGCGTCCGGGTGAACCTTTTGGAGTCCTGTATGGCACACAGTATCTCAGAAATGAAGATGGATATATTGTTGTCGACGACAGAGGAATTCCAATGAGGGCAGAAGAACAAAAAGCGTTCGGTACTTATGATCCGGATTGGGCTGGCAGCATAAGTAATACTTTTTCATACCGTAATCTTTCACTGAGTGTATTAATAGATACAAAACAAGGTGGAGTTATTCATTCTGATGGATATAGATTTGGAAGATTTGCTGGTACTTATATTGAAACGCTACGGGGGCGTGATGGACCTTTTGTTTATCAGGGAGGTGCCAATGAGCCGGGGGGGCCACATGGACCTGGTGCTGTAAAACAGGATGGATCACCGAATGATATAGAAATCAATATGGCAACTTTATATGCTTATAACAGGCACTTTTCCTCTATAACAGAGTCGACAATCTTTGATGCCAGTTTTGTCAAGCTCAGGGAAGTAAGTCTTAATTATTCACTCCCGGTAAGATGGCTTGCTGAGCTTCCTATTCGAAGTCTCAACATGTCCGTAACCGGAAGAAATCTATGGATTATTTCAAAAAATGTCCCACATATCGACCCTGAAACAGCGTTGAACGCTACAAATATGCAGGGAATTGAATCGAATCAAATTCCGCCAGGTCGTAGAATTAGCTTTAACGTAAATGTTTCATTTTAATTTTAGTCACTAAATATTCGGAACAATGGAATCAACTAAATATATTTTTAATGTAACTCTTACTGTTATTTTACTCGTTGTTCTTACAGCATGTGATATTGGATTTGAGGAGTTAAATGAAAATCCAAATGAACCAACAGGTGTACCGGCAAGATTCGTAATACCACATGTTCAGGAAGCAAGCTTGTCATTTCTTTCCCATGGAGCACCAGGTAGAGCATATGTACACGTACAATATCATGCCCCTATTCTTTATGCAGGAACTGGTATTTATGAATATACACCTGCAGCTGCAAACGGACATTGGACTACCTTTTATTCTAGTATTTTAGAGGATCTTGCACAGTTGAAATATAATGTTCAGCAAGCTGATGTGCCGCGGCCGAATGAGGAAGCAATCATCCGAGTTATGATGGCTTGGCAATACCACTTGATTACGGATTTATGGGGCGATGTTCCTTACACAGAAGCTAATACGGGGGCTCATCCAGATCCGAATATGCGGGTATCAAGCCCAAGATATGATACACAACAGTCTATTTATTTAGATTTGATTGATGAATTGGATGCGGCGACTTCTATGATCGATGTAAATCAAAGTCCTTTTGGTAGTGAAGATCTGTTTTATGGTGGTGATATGAGCAAATGGAAAAAATTTGCAAACTCTCTAAAACTGCGGATATATATGAGAATGTCTGAAGTGGCTCCGACTGAAGCGAGTACCGGAATTCAGCGTGTATTTAACGAAGGAATGATTTTTGAAAGTAATGAAGACAATCTCTACATGCTGTACAGCAACTTTCCCAATAATCATCCGACAAATAATGCACTTCGCCAGCGTGATGACTTAAAAGTGACCGAGCCGGTTGTTGAAATGTTGAAGGAATTCAATGATCCGCGTTTGAGGATTTATGCTGCTCCTAATGTTAATGATTCAGAGTATGTAGGACTACCAGTAGGAATGGAACAAGGATTGTTTCCCAATAACTCAATTTCACCAATTGGGGCATTTTATCTTGCTCCACGATCACCCGGATTTGTGATGACATATTCCGAAGTACTGTTTATTCTCGCTGAAGCTGAAGCTAGAGGGTGGTTGAATGTGCCGGGTGAATCGGCTCAAAGTTTATATGAGAATGCTATTCGAAGCAACATGCAATTATTCTCTCAGAATCTCCTGGACTCTGTTTTAAGTGGATTTGAAGGTACTGATACCTATAATACTACAGGGTTGAATGCCAATCAGTTTCCCTCAGAAATTACTGAAGCTGAAATTAATGCATATCTCAATGAACCAAATGTTGTTTGGGATCAGAATAACTGGAGAGAATTGATCGGTACACAGAAATGGTTACAATTGTACCGGCAAGGTCTTCAGGGGTGGTTTGAATGGAGAAGATTAAACTATCCGAACCTTCAGCCTGGACCGGCAGCATTGTTGGATGAAGTACCGCGCAGATGGGTATATCCACAGGATGAGCAGTCATTGAATAATTCAAACAGATCTGAAGCTGTTGAACGAATGGGCAGTGATAATCTCCTGTCTCGAATGTGGATTGATCAGTAGAAAATCGGATATAAAGGGCTTAAACCAGAGGAACATTACCTCAATGTTCCTCTGGCAATTAAATCGATGAGATTGTCAAAACCTAATAATTGAATATGCAATCACTATTTTGGTCTTTTTTACGCATAGTTGTTTTTATATCAGCAATTGTTTTTTTAATAAATGCTACCGTTTATGAATTTGAAGGCACTGATGAAGTACAATATGAAAATGGACTCTCAGGAATATTTAAAACAGGCTATATTTTACAAGACACAAACCAGGACGGTCTGATTGACCATGTCAATCTATTTATTGTTCTGAATGACAATCCTTCTTCTTCAGAAATCGTATCAGGTGGAAATGCAGCCGCCCGGTTAGGTTTCGAAACTACATCCATAGATTTGAACCTGTCACGCTTTTATTCGGAATTGGATAGGGTAACAGGCCGACCTGTATTGATGATCGGTAATTTTTCAAACTTAATTCATCCAGAAGACTACTATTACCAACAACTAAATAATTTAACACCTGGACAAGGTGTTTTGCGTTGGATTAAGTCTACTTCAGAGTTCCCATTGGGAGGTTTTCAGATAACCGGAGCAGATGCGAGTGGTATACTTGCTGCGGGAGAATATTTTGGAGGGCGTTTTCCACAGATTTGGGATCCTGCAAAAAATGTTACACTTGAAGACCTGATTAACAAACATGAAGAATTTTTACGCAATTCAGGGTTTGAGAATACAAAAATCAGTGTTGAACATCTGGTAGTTGAAAGAAACAGGCATGGAATCCGAAGTGCCGGTTTAAAAATTACTACTGATGATGAAAGCATTCTGGAAGAGATTGAAAAGGGGATTCGCGAAGAATTAAAGGAAGGAAGAATTGATGAAGAATCCTCACTTTATTTTAATCAAATTAATCGTTTTGACTATGTGATTAAGTCAAATGATGAGCACTTAACTATCTCGGTTCCGGTCAGTTCGAGCCGTTATAAACAGGCCGATAATGAAGCAACGCTAAATCATTCCCCAGATTTCAACCTTTCCGAGATCTACACCCTTAATGGGTTGTATACAGACACAAAGGGTGATTTTGTACCGGATGATATTCTCGGTTATATCTCATACAGTGGTCAGGATAATCCGAAAGAAGTAATTTCCTTGGCGTCACGCATTGCTTTGGAAAGTTCCGGACTAAGAATGCCATTAGTTCGGATTGCAGGTCGAAATGATGACCCAGAGTCATATGGTTTCCCGATTCTTGTAGGCACACAACATTCTTACGGTGAAATTCTGGAAAAAGAAGGGGATCTATACGAAATCGATACAATTTCTGGAGAGGGGTTTATCCAGTTTATCCAAAATGGGTTCAACGACCGGAATGGTATTTATATTGGTGGTCAGGATAAAACGGGATTGGGGGCAGTTCTCTCATATGCAAGTGGACGACTTCCGTATTTATGGAATTATGGTAAAGGTCAGTATCAGTTGAAAGATCTTGAAGAAGATGTTCGTCGATTTTTTCAGGGAGTCAATGGTCCGGCTCAGGTTGTAGCCGGTATTGAAAAACTAGATACCTGGTTAAATAGAATAGAGGGGGATATAGAAGATGTTAAAGTGGAAATTGCAGCGGAGGAAATTCCAGAGGGACTAGAGGATTTTATTACCGAATTGGTCTCTGAATTCTCTTCCATGGCAAATATTGAGGTGGCAAGTTATCCAACCAAATTCGGAGTTGGGAAAACGATATTTGAAGAGTCAGTGGAATTCCCATGGGAAGTTGACAAGGCGTGGGGATTGATTGAAGCACGAGTAATTCCAAACGTTTCAAGTGGTGATCAATTGAATCTGGATCTACGGTTGAGTGAACCGAAAGAGGTAAGGAGGGATCTCGAAGAACGGATTAATGAAGAGTTCTTAAGGCTGGGGATAAATGGAGAAGTTTCAGTTTTATCAGCTTTTAAACAAGGCTATAGCTGGCTTGAGGAGCAGGTCCTGCCGGAATTAAAAAGTAAAGAAATTGGAAAAATTGATATTGTATTTCATTCAATTGAAGATTCTAATGATGTAAGGTGGCAGGCAGTGCATTCAGATACTCGATGGCTCCAAGAACTTTATCCTGTTGACTTGGTGATGGCTCGTGAACTTTCTATTCCTGATTCTGTTATTCAATTTCACTCTACCCTTGAGAAATATCCATATTACAGAGTCTACGCATATGACCATAATGATAATTTAGTTTTTGAAGATACATTTGATCCAGCTTACACAATACGTCCCTTCTTCGATCAATTTCCACAATATGATTCGGTCCGTGTAGCAACCGGTCGACTTATGGCTGAACTGAACGGCGAAGTTTTAATTGATGAACGTATTAAAACAGATCTAGAACTTTTTTGGGATCATTTTCAAAACGAGACATATGGTAAAATTGTCGAATACATGATGGATGTAATGGAAGGTGAACCGTCACCGGATTTGGCTCCCTTTTTCGATGAGCTTAATGTTAATCTCTGGATGAGTGAGCCAAATTATCGAATAGGAATTGATGAGCATACTGTTTCTTCGCTTGATGGTATCCATTCAGATATATATTGGCAAACACTAAATTTATTCAGTCTCATAGGGAACAGGTATCAGGTTGGCCCACTGCATTTTGCTGGCAGGGTAAAACCCTATATTCATGATGCTCAAGGGAAAGGAGCAAGAGCTGATATCAGTTTTACCGGTAAAGAACGAGCCCGACCTATGTTAAAATTAAGTTACCGACTGGTTGGGGAAACTGAACCAATAACACAGAAATATGAACTTGCAAATCTTAATGTAGATATTCCACATCTTGGTGGAATTTGGGTTCAGTCAGGCCAGGAGGGGATTTCTCGTATATTATTCAATGTTCAGGCAGAAACGGAATTGGACCGCTATCAGGAATTCAATAAAAGGGCGACTGAAAATTCGATTGATCGTGCGTATACATCTGTAGAACGCCTAGAACGAATGATACAATTTCTGAATAGGATGCATCAGCAAGACATGTTTGAACAAACGCTAAGTCTTGAAAAGCTCAATGAACTTGTCATCCGATTTACTGCAAAAGATGACGAAAACTTTGAACAATATGTAAGTTTGTTTCAAACATCCAATCCGGCACCTGCTAGCTATCCGAGGCTACCGGAAGTAGAGTTTGATTCTTCTGATGCTCCCATTGTACAGTGGGAGACACCTATATCGCCTGATGAAAACAATCGTCTAATTGCAAAACTCAATCAGTTTCCGGAGGTTAATGCCTATTATATGGCGGATTCGTTTTTGGGACACCACATTTTTGCTGCAGACGTGCTACCCTCATTTGCTTCTCAATATGTTTCACAAGCTAAGTTAAATGCCTTGAAACCGACGCTCTTTCTATCTGCCAGAGAACACGGGAATGAGGTTTCGAGTACAAGTTACGTACTTAGACTTCTGGAATATATTGCAACCGATAAAGAATATCGTAAATATCTTGATCGAGTCAACCTGGTTGTTCAACCCATGAAAAATCCAGATGGAGCAGGGTTGGCTTATGAGATGTATCAGCTCAATAAAGATTTTACCAATCATGCCGGTTATGTTGGGGCACTTGGAATAAACATTCGAAATGCCTTGGATCGAAACAGACTGGACCCGATCTATCCAGAAGCTAAAGTACGACAAGCTTTAAGAGAGACTTGGCTACCTGATATTTACATGAACCTGCATGGATACCCTAAAAACGAATGGGTGCAAAATTTTGCCGGATATAGTGCTTGGGTCAGAAATCGAAATGTTACTTCTCGGTCTTGGTGGGGATATCGGGGATGGTTCATGCCGGGTTATGGGTGGATTGACGATCCTGAATATCCAGATTATAAAACAGCTTCACTGGGTGTACTCAATGCAGTAACTCAATCTATTCGTGATTCTGAGGAAATGCATCAAGCTAATCAGCGAGCCTATAAAACCTATACCAAATATCGTTCACATGATAAAAGCTTCGTCGAACATTATGTAAATGATGTTCTGGTGTATAAAAGTATAAAAGGTTCAAAACTGAATGATAACGGCATCACAGGGCCGAAAATAACGTATGTCAGCCATACAACAGAATCACCGGATGAAACAGCTTATGGAGACTGGCTAAAAATGATTAACGAAGCGGGTATTGCACATACGGAAGCAGCCTTACGATATCTTTATGATGGGCAAAATCGGATTGAAGAGACTCATACTGAGGATGGTGGGTATCTAATAAAGAAGAGGTACAGAGTTAAACCGGTGATTCCATTTGAGGAAGAGGAATGAACATCAGACAACATTAGCAATTGTCAAAATAGAGCGAATTTTAAGCCAAATATATAAGCGATTCAATCGAGTTTTTAAACTGCAAAGTCACTACAAAAATTCAAATAAAATGAATTATATAAAAATATCTCTGTCACTCTTACTGCTTGTATTTATTTATTCAGGATGTGTAGAAGCTAATGAAGAAACACAGCATGAACCGATTACTCAGACGCAGGAGGTAATCACATCACTCGAGCAGTATTTAGATTCCATAGATCCGATAGATGAGGTTGTGATGGATGAAAAAATGGCTTTGGGTCTTGTAGCCTTGCCATTGGCATGTGTAGATCACCCCCACTCGAAACCAACATGGCGCGAATATCTTTACAATCTTGATTATAGATTTATATCTGATTATGAGGATACCCGTTCTTTTTATGGATGTTATGATTGGCATTCAGCGGTTCACTCTCATTGGACGATGGTCAAAACACTGAAAAAGTTCCCCAATATCTCTGTTGGTCCTCTTATCATCGAAAAGCTAAATAATCATCTTTCGGAGGAAAGTTTGAAGGGTGAACTGGAGTTTTTTGAACTTGAAAGCAATAAAAGCTTTGAAAGACCATATGGTTATGCTTGGGCTATGAAACTGTATGAGGAACTTTATACATGGGATGATGAAAAAGCTCAGGAGTGGGCTGAAAATCTAAAACCTTTGGTGGATCTTTTTAGGGAACGAACAATCACCTACATTGAAAACAGAACCTTTCCGATGAGAAACGGGACTCATTCAAATACCGCTTTCAATCTCCGGCTTATGCTTGATTATGCTCGAAATCTTGGTGATACAGAGTTTGAGCAAGCGATAGAAAACCGCTCAAGATTTTTCTTTGAAAACGATCGAAATTGTCCGACTACTTTTGAACCTTCAGGATCTGACTTTATATCGCCTTGTCTTGCCCAGGCAAACTTAATGGGAGAATTGATGGGGACAAATGAGTTTGCAGCATGGTTAGATGTATTTATGCCCCCACTCTATTCTGAAGAATTTCAATACTTGGCTAATCCTATTGAATTTGAAGATAAAGATGCCGCAATTGAAGAACTGGCAGGTTCGGTGACACACTTAGACGGCTTGCTATTACATCGTGCATGGTCTATGAATGAAATAGCTGTGAATTTACCTGAGGATGATCTTCAAAGGGAAATTCTTAATAGATTATCATCTCAGATAGGCCAGGAAGGTATGAAGGTGATTTTTGATACCGATTATGTAGGAACTCATTGGCTCGGAACTTATGCCTTCTACTTCATGCTCACAACGGAATTGTAAATTTTATATCTAGCATAAACTAAACTATATAAATTGAGAACATTATGAGGATTACATTACTAACATTAGCAATCGGAATAGTACTTTCGAGTGTAGCCATAGGTCAATCAAATAGTCAATTAGGAGTAAAGGCCGGTGTTGGTTTTGCGGACTATTATGGAAGCATGGTTGACGATGTAGATAACATCACATCCTTCACTGCAGGAGTTTATTCAAGTTATAACTTGTTCGGAAGTTTACATTTACAGCCTGAGGCTTTATTCGTTTTAAAAGGAGCTAATGGAAATTTTAAACTTGATCCGGATAGATATGAAAAAATCAATGTTGGCTATCTACAGATTCCATTACTGGCTAAATATCTTGTTGTGGAAGGTGAAGGGTTGAGTGCAGGATTATTGGTTGGTCCGGCATTTTCTTTTAAGCTTTTCGAAAATTCTACAGTAACGGAAGGGCAAATAAACCTGTTTGAAACAGAAGCAAAGAGCCAAGAACTTAGTATGCTGGGAGGAGTGACTGTTGAGATTGACAGAATTACAGTTGACTTGCGATTTGATCTTGGACTTTCAGATGCTTTCGATCGTACCAATGCAAGAAATCGTGTAGTGTCAGCAATGATTGGTTATTCGTTCTAATAAGTAGAATAGTATTCAATCAGAATTCAGTTTGATTTTAATGCGATTTAATAGTCGTTTAGATACAAATTTCGAAACTGAATTGCCTGTAATTCAAAAGATTAAACCTATTTGACTAAATGAATGATCAGAACCAGCCCTGGAAAATATGGGTTGATACCGGCGGTACATTTACAGACTGCATTGCAATCGACCCGGAAGGAGTACAACATCGGGTAAAGGTATTAAGCAGTAGCGCACTTCGTGGAACACTCGGATCACCGGCAGGTGAAAAATCATATTTTATTAACCAAGATTGGGAAGCACCGGATAACTTTATCAGGGGATTCAGGTTTAGATTGCTACAACAAGAAGAGGAAGTGGAAGTCACAGGGTTTAACTCCAGTCGTTCCGTTATCCATTTGAGTCATGAAATTACCGTGGACAAAAATTCATCTGTTTCTTTTGAGGTTATTTCCGATGAGGAAGCCCCCACTTTGGCAGCAAGACTTGTTACATCTACCCCGGCCGGCAAGAAACTCCCCTCGGTTCAAATGAGACTTGCAACAACCCGCGGTACAAATGCTCTTCTTGAAAACAAAGGTGTTCCAACAGCTTTATTTGTGACGAAAGGTTTTCACGACCTGTTGGAGATCGGAAATCAACAACGCTCAGACCTTTTTGCATTACAGGTAATCAAAAACAAACAGGTCTATGATCGGGTTATTGAAGTTCCGGAACGGATTAATGCAAAGGGTGAGGTCATAGAACCACTGAGAACGGAATCTCTGGAACAACAAGTAAAAGAATGCCTGAAAGATGGAATTCAGTCGATTGCGATCGCACTAATGAACAGTTATCGTAATCCGGAACATGAAAAAGTGTTGGAGGCATGGCTAATTGAAAAAAGATTTGACCATATTTCGGTATCATCTGACTTGATACGGTTTATCAGGATAATCCCACGTGCTGAAACAACCTTGGTCAATGCCTATCTTGCTCCGATTATCGATCAGTATCTTGATTCAGTGAGCGCCGCAATTTCGGATGGAAACATTTTTGTGATGACCAGTGCCGGAGGATTGACAAAAGATACCGGTTACAAACCTAAAGACAGTTTACTGAGTGGTCCTGCCGGGGGAGTGGTTGGTGCTGCGACAGTCGGGAAAAATGATGGTTACGAAAAAGTTATCTCTTTTGACATGGGAGGTACCAGTACGGATGTAGCACGTTATGAAAACAACTATGAATATGTCTTTGAACATCGTGTTGGAAATGCTCATCTGGTGGCTCCTGCCCTTTCTATCGAAACTGTAGCAGCGGGAGGTGGTTCTATTTGTTACTTTGATGGATTCAAGCTTTGCGTTGGCCCGGAAAGTGCGGGGGCACATCCCGGTCCGGCATGCTATGGCGCCGGCGGTCCATTAACGATTACCGATGTAAACCTTTTACTCGGCAGGCTCGATGCTAAGAATTTTCATATTCCGGTCGTAATAGAAGAGTCTGAAAACCGACTTGCAGAGATCCTGAAAGAAGTACGACAAATTCGTGATGAAGATGTTACACGTGAAGATATTTTATTGGGATTTCTTCATATTGCCAATGAGAGGATGGCCGATGCGATTCGCAAAATCTCAATCAGAAAAGGATATGATACCAGTGAATATGCTCTGGTAGCTTTTGGAGGAGCAGGGGCTCAGCATGCCTGTTCAATCGCCCGGCAGTTAAATATGGATACTGTACTTGTCTCTGAGCATGCCGGTATATTGAGTGCATGGGGCCTGGGACACGCAGTAATGGAAGAGTTCGAAGAGAAACAGCTTCTCAAACCGCTCATGGAAGTCGAATTCGATTTAGACCAACATGTTAAAACACTATCAGCTGGTGCGTTGGAAAAGCTGCAAAAAACAATAGGAAATGGCACATCGGAAATTGGAGTACGAAGAGCTATCCTTTCGATGCGTCTTGAAGGTCAGGAAAGTACTTTAGAGATTGAATATGATGGTGATCATAAGCCACTCAATCTGTTTAAAAAAGCATATATCGACAGATACGGGCACTGGATAGATTCACGTACAATTGAGGTTGAATCGATCCGTGTGATTGCGTCTACCAATCCCCAAAAATCAAAAAAAACCAATGGCAACGGTCAGGTAAACAATTGTATCCCGTCATTTCATAAAAAGGTTTGGTTTGAAGGTGTTAAAAAAGAAATACCTGTGTATGACAGGCTGAAAATGGAACCCGGTAATCAGATTAAAGGTCCAGCCTTGGTATTGGATCCACACAGCACGATTGTCATTGAACCCGGCTGGAATGCAGCTATTACTAATAATGGAACGACAAAACTCCAAAAGGCTGAATCTACAGGCATCGAGAATAGGGAGACTGAATCAGAAGCGGTTAAACTGGAGTTGTTTACCAATCGGTTCAGTTCAATTGCCGAAGAAATGGGTGAAATGCTACAGCGCACAGCACTGTCAGTAAACGTAAAAGACCGGCTTGATTTTTCATGTGCTTTACTTAACAGCAAGGGTGAACTGGTTGTAAATGCGCCACACATCCCCGTACATCTTGGTGCTTTAGGACTTTGCGTTCGAAGTTTGATGGAGGCGATTGAAATGAAACCGGGCGATGTAATCGTCACAAACCATCCGGCTTTTGGTGGAGCTCATTTACCGGACGTGACGGTTGTCACACCTGTTTATACCGACGATGAAGAGCTGATTGGTTACGCGGCAAGTCGAGCTCATCATGCTGAAATCGGCGGCACATACCCCGGTTCCATGCCTCCGGATGCGACCAGTCTTCTGGCAGAAGGAGTGGTTATCCCTCCCATGAAATTAATTGACCGGGGAAATGAACAATGGAAAAATATACGAAAACACCTGTTGAGTGGTCCATATCCGACACGGGATATTGAAGAAAATATGGCTGACCTTCAGGCGGCTATTGCTGCCAACCATCGTGGAGCTGAGGCTCTACGGGGTATGACAGTCAAATATGGAACGGGACAGGTACGGCACTATATGAATGCGCTCAAGGAACATGCTGCAACAAGAATGAGATCGACTCTAAAATCAATTCCCAACGGAACATTCAACAGTGAGGAGAAGCTCGATGATGGCACCATCATTAATGTGACATACACGGTTAAAGACGAATGGATTCAAATCGATTTTACCGGAACTGGGCCTGTGCATCCAGGAAATTTAAATGCAACTCCGGCTATTGTGAATAGCGTGATTATGTATGTGCTCAGGCTTTTGATTGATGAACCGCTGCCTTTAAATGAAGGTTTGCTCGATCCTGTCGAAATCATTCTGCCAACCTGCTTTTTAAACCCTGAATTTCACCAGGATCCGGCAAAATGCCCGGCCGTGGTAGGAGGGAATGTGGAAGTAAGCCAGCGGTTAACCGATACCCTTCTCAAACCGTTTGAACGGGTTGCATGCAGCCAGGGAACGATGAATAATGTGTTGTTTGGCAATGATCATTTTGGATATTATGAAACAGTAGGCGGCGGGACAGGAGCAGGCCCCGATTTTAATGGGACAGATGCCGTTCACCATCATATGACGAATACTAGAGGAACTGATCCCGAAATTCTGGAGTATCGTTACCCTGTACGACTCGATAGGTATGAAGTCCGTCATGGTTCAGGCGGAAAGGGAAAATATAGCGGTGGATCAGGTATCCTGAGGGAGATGACATTTCTGGAGCCGGTGCGCCTGACGGTTTTGACACAACACCGTGTTGAGGAACCATATGGACTGCGGGGTGGAGAGCCAGGGAAAAGAGGTGAACAATTGGTAATTTATAAAAACGGGAAAAAAATTCAGCTCAATTCCGTAGATGGCAAAGATCTTGAAGTCGGTGATAGGTTTATACTGAAAACTCCAGGTGGTGGGGGATTCGGAAAATTATGAAACAACGGTTACTTAATATTTTATTTTGGTCGGTGATTTCAGCTGCGTTTATCGGCCCCGGAACGATTGCTACTGCCGCTTCTGCTGGTGCCGGATTTGGTTATTTACTGATGTGGGCCCTAGTATTTTCAACCATTGCATGTATGGTTTTACAGGAATCAAGTGCTCGGATTACTACTGTATCAGGGAAAAATTTGGGTGAGGCACTCCGGATATTTCTTTTCGACAGTAAAATTGGCAGAATGACAGTTTATCTGATATTGACTGCTATCTTGTTGGGATGTGCTGCTTTTGAAACCGGGAATATTCTTGGTGCGGTTGCGGGTGTATCGTTGATATTTGATTTGCCGGCCTGGCAGATCACCATAGCCATTGGAGTTTGTGCCTTTACCCTTTTTTGGTTCGGATCAGTAAACCAGATTGCAAAAGTCATGGGATTGATAGTCGCATTTATGGGGTTATGTTTCTTAACAACGGCTATTGTAATTCGCCCCCCCATTCTTGAGATGTTTCAAGGGGCTTTTATACCCACATTTCCAGTAGGTTCCGAAATGCTAATTTTAGCCCTGATTGGCACAACTGTAGTTCCTTACAACCTGTTTCTAGGATCCGGCATTCCAAACACACAATCTTTGAGTGAGATGCGCCTTAGTCTCACGATTGCGATAGGGCTTGGCGGTATCATTTCAATTGCAGTGATGGTCGTCGGTGCGTCAATTGCCGGTATTTTCACTTTTGAATCTTTGGCTAATGAATTGGCTGTAAGTCTTGGCTCATGGGCTGCTGCTTTACTAGGTCTGGGTCTGTTTGCCGCCGGCTTTAGTTCAGCGGTGACAGCTCCACTCGCAGCTGCAATCACTGCACGCAGTATGCTGGATTCAAACCGAGGATCTATAGAGTGGAAAGAAGGAGGATTGTATTTTCGGTTTGTATGGATGGGTATTTTGATGATTGGAATCGGTTTTGGTATTGCACAGGTACAGCCGATACCGGCTATCATCCTGGCACAGGCTCTTAATGGTGTGATATTGCCATTGGTTGCAGTTTTTCTTCTCATTATGGTGAATAATGTACGTTTAATGAACAGAGAAACAATCAATAGTAACTGGTTCAATCTGTTGATGGGGCTGGTAGTTTTTATTACGGTTATCATTGGTATCAGCAATCTCGCACGTGCACTGACCAATCTATTTGAAATTCAGCTGCTCCATGAAGATTTGATCTTTTACACCTCTCTATTCGTTTCGCTCATGATCTCCTGGCCAGTTTGGAGATTGATCAAAAAAGTACGCATCGAACTTTTAACGGAGGAGAACATGAACGATGATAACGAATCAAATGGAGATAACTGATCGGGTTAAGGCCTGTATTATAAAATTATTCTCAGTATTGACCCTTCTATTTTTTGTATGGATTACAGATGTTTCAGCACAGGGATTTATCAGTAATGATATCAAAGAACTGCGTGAAATAAACGAAATACAAGTGTCTCCATCCGGCAGTGAAGTTCTCTACGGAATAAGCCATTCAGATCGTCCGGGAAGTTCTTATACAAGATATTGGATTGGAAATCTTGAAAGCGGAGAACAGCGGCCATTGCTTCAAGATCAAGATATTTCAATTTCAAACCCCCGTTGGTCACCTAATGAGGAATGGATTGCATTTTACGGAAGTAGCGAGGGTAAGAGCGGGATAATGGTTGTTAATAAGAATGGTCAAGAGGTGCGATTCCTGACTGAAAGCCAATGGACCAACCATCCGCTTCCCGGAATCGGAGAACGATTAACGTGGTCTCCGGACAGCAAGTGGATCGGATACCTTTCAACAACGTCCGGACCGGAAACAGAAGAAGCAGAAGGAGATCCGGTTGTCATACGCCGATATAGTTATAAAACAACAGGGAGTGGAGGGGACTATTTTACAGACAATAGAAGAGTTCAAATTTATAAAGTCAATTTGAATTCAGGCGAGTCGGCTCAATTGACTGATAATAGCTTTTATGATCATAGTATTGATTGGTCACCGAAAGGGGATTTGATACTATTTATTTCAAACAGAGAGCCAGATCATGACCGGAATCATAATTATGATCTATATACAGTAAACGTGAATGACGGGTCAGAGTCACGTTTGACACATCTTGAAACTATGGTTTATCGGGCAAAATGGTCACCAGATGGTGAAATGATTGCTTACCAGGGAACAACAAGAGGATTGACATCCTCTGAAACAACAATGGAAGATACACACATTTGGACAGTCCGGTCAGATGGTAGCGACCGACAACATTTGGGAAAAAAGCTTGATAATCGACAGGGTTCGCCACAGTGGAGTAACGATGGTAAATATATTTATTTCACAGTCCAGGAAAGAGGAAATATCGCTTTATACAGAGTCTCAACAGAGAATCAGCAGATTGAAGCGGTAATCCAAAAAATAGGGCAAGTAAGAAACTGGTCAATTGGAAATGATGGTTCTATTCTATATGGTTTTAACTCAATAAAAGACGTAACTCAACTTTTTCACTATCGTGATGATGGGGTAAACCGTCAGATTACAGATTTAAACAGATCCCTCTTGGAAGAACGTGAGGTTGCGGAAATTGAAACGTTTACATTTAAAAGTTCAGATAACCTGGAGATTGAAGCATTTCTAGTCAAACCGATCGGTTTAAATCCTGATAAAAAACGTGGTTATCCTCTAATTGTAAGCATTAAAGGAGGTCCTCATAGTCAACGTGGGGCTAATTTCAGGATCAATCCCCAAATCTACGCTGGACAGGGTTACGCTGTTTTGAAAGTCAATTATCGTGGTTCAACAGGTTATGGACAGGAGTTTACAGATGCAATTTTTCAGGATCAAAACGGGGGTGAAGCCCGAGATGTACTTTATGGTATGCGCGCTGCTTTAAGTCGATACGGCTGGCTTGATCCAGAGCGCGTTGGTGTTGAAGGAGGTAGTTATGGGGGGCAATTAAGCAAATGGCTTGTTACACAAACGAATGAGTTTGCCGCAGCAATACCAAGGGCAGGTATATCCAATTTGGTGAGTTTCAACTATCTGGGTTACTATCATGATTATCTGGCCGTAGAATATGGCGGTTTTCCTCATGAAAGCTTTCCGGGACAAATGCATATTATGGATGAATTATGGCATCGTTCTCCACTACGTTATGTGGCACAAGTTAATACACCTGTCATGCTGGTTCATGGTATGAATGATTATAATGTAGTTCGTGAAGAAGCCGAACAATTCTATATAGCTCTTCATGATGTAGGATTAAAACCTATTATGGTGCTTTATCCACGGTCCGGGCACGGTATAAGTGAAACGAATCATCGGATTGATCTGGTCGAACGCAGTATACGGTGGTACGAGAAGTACTTTGAAAATCAAAAATGAAGATCAGGTTCCAACTTTTGAAATAGATGATCTACTATTGTCAAAAGATAGATGTCCAGAGGGAGTAATTTTCCATAAGCTGAGGATGACAATATGTATAGATTAAAAATTATAACATTGCGTACAGTCTGTCTGCTTGTGGCAGGTCTTATTAGTTTAATGATATCCTCGGAAATAACCTTTGCTCAATCACCTGGTCTATATGTAATTCCAAAGCTGGAGGGCTCTATCACACTTGACGGAAAAGTCAATGAGCCCGCCTGGGAAGCTATTGAGCCTCTACCACTGGTCACACATTGGCCTGCCTATGGCATTGAAGTTGACAGAAGTAAAACAGAAATAAGAATTGCCTATGATAAAGATTATCTGTACGTAAGCTGTAGATGTTACGTAGATCCCGAAAAGATCAGTGCACCTACCTACAAAAGGAATGAAAACAATATGAGTACCTCGAATGTCTCAATTGTACTGGATACTTTTAATGACAATGAAAATGCTTTGTGGTTTTCTGTAACTCCTACAGGCTCCAGGATGGATGGGGCACTCAGTAATGATGGCCTAACAGCCAATCTTTACTGGAATACGATCTGGGAAGCCCAAGCAGTCATCCATGAAACGGGTTGGTCTGCCGAGATGCGTATCCCTTTTAGCAGCTTGAGATTTGAAAGTGAAAACGGGCGAGTGGAGTTAGGCTTAATTGCATATCGATACTCTGCACATGATGTGACTATGCAGACTTATCCGGCCATTCCTCCGGATTGGGGGTTTTTAAGCTGGAGAAAACCTTCGCAGTCTCAAAGAGTGGAATTAACAAATATTGAAAACCAAAATCCAGTATTTATAACACCATATTTGCTTGGTGGCCTGGATCGATCCGCTTATCTGGTTTCCGGCGCTGACAGGTATCAACATGAGCATGAATTGACTTATGAAGCTGGATTGGATGTAAAGATGGGATTAACCAATAGTTCCACACTTGATTTAACCCTAAATACTGACTTTGCACAGGTTGAGGCTGACGATCAACAAATCAATCTTTCTCGTTTTTCTTTATTTTTTCCTGAAAGAAGACAGTTTTTTTTGGAGCGTGCAGCCATTTTTGATTTTACGTTTGATGCGCAAGACCGGTTATTTCATAGCAGGCGCATTGGTTTAAGCGAAGGACAACCTCTGCGTATTCTCGGAGGTGCCCGGATGATTACACGTTCTCAAGGCTGGGACATAGGTTTGTTGTCGATGCAAACTGCCCGTGACCTAGGCCTTTCCTCAAAAAATAACAGTATAATACGTTTTCGAAAACAGCTGTTAAATCCACAATCTTATGCGGGCGGTATGTTTACAAGTAGGATTGATGAGTCGGGAAATTATAATTTTGCCTATGGTCTTGATGGCAGGTTCAATTTATGGAGTCATGAATTTTTAAAGTTTAATATCGCTCAGACTTCAGACAGTGATGTTAATGGATCAAGATTTACTCATGAATCCATACGGCTGCAAACGGAATGGGAGCGGCGAAGTTTTAATCGATTAAGCTATAAATTCAGCTATAACTATTCGGGGGAGCTATATAATCCAGGTATCGGGTTTCAATTACGGGAGAATTATATGCGCTTTGGTGATCGTGTTTCATGGGGTTGGCAACCGGAGGAAAATTCATCCATACTGTCAATCCAGACGTCTTTTAATGGATCATTATATATCAGCAATAATAATAACCGACTTGAATCTTTGGAATATGGCCCCTCAATATCGGTTACATTGAAACGCGGTGATCTGATAACTGGTCATGTGTATTTTATAACCGAAGATATTCCCGTTCCCTTTCAGATTTCAAATACCATAGTAATACCAGAAGGTTTATATAGTTTTCCAGAAGCACAACTTTCCTACCATACTCCAAGAGGTAAAAATTTAAGGGCAGTTTTCAGAACTGGTGGAGGAGGTTTTTTTGGTGGAACCCGATTCACTGCCAGCATACAACCGACCTGGGATCCTTCAAGAGTAGTTAATCTAAATCTGTATTACCAAGTTAACAGAATAAATTTCAGTGACCGAAACGAGGATTTAACCGCTCATATTGTAAGATTCAGAACCGAATTGACTTTTAATACAAAAGTTACTTTGTCGTCATTTGTTCAGTTTAACAGCGTGGACGATTTGGGAATCTTGAACTTTCGTTTTAGGTACAACCCGAAAGATGGAAATAATTTCTATTTGGTGTTCAATGAATCAATGAACACATTCCGGGATATGGGGGTGCCACAACTTCCTCTTTCAGAAAGTAGAGCACTATTATTAAAGTACGATTATACATTCTAGAACTTGCATATTTGTGATGACTGTATTGTAAGCTTCTTCAAAAGCTGGCCATTCATAAATAGTCGGTCCTGAATAATGCCGTAAAAGCAATATTATCAGTTGTTTATAGTGCTTAAATGTGGTTTTTTTAGTATCTTGTTTTGCAAGAAAACAACCCTTTTCAGCCTAAAACCTTGCAAAACATGA
>LFIK01000770.1_pt1 | contig 24404 bp, 21 predicted proteins | sample 643401 | NCBI WGS metagenome assembly LFIK01 (sample SAMN03777447, study PRJNA286221) | soda lake metagenome | biome: soda lake; feature: Kulunda steppe; material: water; isolation source: sample T5-Br brine of Lake Tanatar-5 | place: Russia: Kulunda steppe | collected 2010-07
CACTCGGATTCGCCTTGTGCAACACATTCGTGATGGCCGCCGTCAACGTCGTCTTCCCATGATCGACGTGACCAATCGTCCCAATGTTCATATGCGGCTTATTCCGCTCGAACTTCTCCTTGGCCATCTTGTTCAGCGCTCCTCGTGAGACGTGCTGGTGATCGCGCGCATTCGCGCGGGTTGAACCGGGATCCTGCCGGGTGCAGGGCCGTCGGGCGAACTGTCCGTGCGTCCAACGGTATTCCACGCAGCCGGCCCTCCGTCGCCCGGTGGGCGGCGAAGGGCGTCGTGCATGTTGGTAGCGGCGGGTGGACTCGAACCACCGACACAGCGATTATGAGCCGCTTGCTCTACCCCTGAGCTACGCCGCCGGGTGTCGCTTCACGCCTCGGGGGTGGGTGGACCCGGTGATCCGAGGCGGGTGTCGATCCAACGGCCCGTACGGGCCGCCGAGCCCTGGCGCGGAATCGAACCGCGGACCCCATCCTTACCATGGATGTGCTCTGCCGACTGAGCTACCAGGGCGGGCGAGCGCGCAGCGTAGCCACGAGCGTGTCGGGCGTCGAACCGTGCACGTTGCGCGGACGTCGCCGACGGCGTGTGGCCGCCCACGACGACGGCCGGCTCCCACCGTGGTGGAAGCCGGCCGTGGTGCGGTGGAGGGAGCAGGATTTGAACCTGCGAAGGCATAGCCGTCTGGTTTACAGCCAGATCCCTTTGGCCACTCGGGCATCCCTCCGGGAACGAGCATCGCCGCTCGGCAGGGAGCCTACGCACCCGATGACGACCGCGGCAAACCCCGGGCCGGCGGCGCACGTCGTCCCGCCGGTCGCCGGACCGGCCCGCAGGCGGACAAGTAGGCTCCGGGCCCGCTCACGATCCCGTGTGGCCGAGCATCGCGAACGCATTCCGAGGAGGACGAGCCGTGGCCGAGTCCAGCTTCGACATCGAGGTCGGTGTCGACCGCCAGGAGGTCGACAACGCCATCAACCAGGCGGCCCGCGAGGTCGCGACGCGGTTCGACTTCAAGGACACCGACACCATCGTCGCCTGGTCCGGCGACGAGGCGATCCACGTCGAGTCGGCGTCCGAGGATCGTGTCCGCGCCGCGCTCGAGGTCCTCAAGGACAAGGTGGTCAAGCGCAAGGTCTCGCTCAAGGCGCTCGACATCGGCGACCCCCGAGACGTGGCGCAGGGTCGCAGTCGGGTCGACGTCCAGCTCGTCACGGAGATGCCCGCCGATCTGGCCAAGCAGATCGTGAAGGACATCAAGGCCACCAAGCTCAAGGTGACCCCGACGAACATGGGTGACCGCATCCGGGTCGCGGGCAAGAAGCGTGACGACCTGCAGGAGATCCAGGCCATGGTCAAGGCCAAGGACCACGACGCACCCGTGCGGTTCACCAACTACAAGTAGCTGCCCCGAGCTCGACGAGTGACCGTCGGTCGACGAGCAGTGACCGTCGGTCGACGAGCAGTGACCGTCGGTCGACGAGCAGTGACCGTCGGTCGACGAGCAGTGACCGTCGGTCGACGAGGGCGTTGCCGCGGAGGGTCGGGCCGCGAGCACCTCGGCGACCCCGGCGTCGGACGCGCCGTCGAGGTCGGACTCGGGGATGGAGCTTCGCGTCGCTCGCGAGCGGAACCCGTCGGCGTGCGCACCAAGCGGACACCTCGCGCGCTGCGAATGCTCGGCGGTGTGCCGGACGTGCCACCCCCGCGCGCCACCGGGCCGAGGGTGCCGGGGGGTCGAACCGGAGCGCGCACCACGGGGCACCCGGGGTCGCGCTCCGTACGGCCCCGTCCGACGCCCGACCACCCGACGCAGAGGCGATGACGTGCCCGAAGGCCACACGATCCACCGTCACGCCCGAGACCACGCGACGTGGTTCAAGGGCGATCGGGTGCACGTGTCGTCACCCCAGGGGCGGTTCGCGGACGCCGCCGGCCTGCTCGACGGCACGCGGTTGGAATCCACGGATGCGCACGGCAAGCATCTGTTCCACCGCTACGAGGGCAATCGGATCGTGCACATCCACCTCGGGTTGTTCGGCCGCTTCTTCGTGCACACCACGCCGCCGCCCGAGCCGCGTGACACCGTGCGCTACCGGGTCATGAACGGCGGCAGGGTGATCGATCTGGTCGGTGCGACCGCCTGCGAACTGCTCACCGAGGACGAGGTCGGGGCCATCACCGCCCGGCTCGGTCCGGATCCCATCCGCCGTGACGCCGACCCCGACCGTGCCTTCGCAGCGCTGCAGCGACGCAGTGTGGGCATCGGTCGGGCCCTGATGGACCAGAAGGTGCTGGCCGGGGTGGGTAACGTCTACCGGGCCGAGGTGCTGTTCGTCCACGGCCTCCACCCTGAACGCCCCGCACGTGACGTGACCCGCGACGAGTGGGACGGCATGTGGGCGACCCTGGTGGAGTGGCTGCGCCGGGGGGTGCGCGAACGACGGATCATCACGGTCGACCCGGACGAGGTCGGCAAGCCCCGGAGTCGGATGACGCGCGAGGACGCGACCTACGTCTACAAGCGGGAGCACTGCAAGCGCTGCGACACCGAGATCCGGCGCTGGGATCTGGCGGGCCGGTGGGCCTACGCCTGCGAGACCTGCCAGCCACGACCACGGGACCGGTGATGACCGACCACGACCAGCATCCCGCTCACGATCCCCGTACCGCCGCGGGTGGGATCGATGGTGCCGGTGCCGGCGAATCCATGGATGCCACCGGCGACGGGCCGGACGTGGCTGAGCGGCCCCTCTACCCGGTCGTCGCCGACCGCTGGCGTCGACTCGGTCTGATCGTGGTGGCTCTGCGCTTCGGCATCCCGCTGGCCGCGGTGCCCTTCATCCCCTGGTTGGTGATCAACGACGTCGCGCTGCTGGTGCTCCTGCGGCCGCAGAAGGAATTCCTGCTGGTCGGCGGTGGTCAGTGGCGTTTCCTCGGTGAGCCCAACGCCGCGGTCCTGTTCGGCGCCTTCCTGCCGCTCGGGATCCTGGCGGTGTCGGCGTTCTTCCTCGTCGGCCGGGCGTATCGCCAGACGCTCGAGGACGGCGGCGGCCCGGACTGGCTGCAGCGCACGATCCCGCCGAAGCAATTGGAACTCGGCCAACGGGTCCTGGCCCGGCGCGGCCCCCTGATCGCGGTGATCGGGCGGCTCGCGGCACTGCCCCCCACCGTGCTGGCCGCCGCAGCCGGGCTGTCCGACATCCCGGCCCGGCGCTACCTGGTGGCCGACTTCGTCGGGGCGCTGCTCGGTTTCGCCACCACGGTGGGTGTGGGCTTCGCACTCGGCCGCGCCTACGAGGAGGGCGGCGTCTGGCTCACCGCCGTCGGGGTCGCGCTGTTCGGCATCGTCATCCTGCTGGTCACGCGGTGGATCCGGCGGGAGGCCGACCGCGACGAGCAGCCGGCCACCTGACCGGACTCGTTGTCCGGGCACGTCGCCGGATGGCAATCGGCACCGCGTGGCGCGCTGGCTGACGGGACGCCTGACGGTCCGCCCGTCGAGTGGGTTCCCCCGGCGGGCGTGCCGTCGATCAGCCCCAGCGCTCGTCGGGCGACCCACCCGACTGGCCCATCCGACGCGCCTGGTGCTCGAGCGCCGCGACGCGCTCAGCGATCGGTGGGTGGGTCGAGAACAGCTTCATGGCGGCCCGGCCACCGAACGGTGCCGCGATGTACAGGTGCTGCATCGCCTGATTGGTCTCCGCGGGGGTGGCACCGCGGCGGTGCTGTGACGGGTCGTTGGCAGCGGCCTCGAGCTTGCGCAGCGCCGATGCCAGCGCGAGCGGGTTGCCGGTCAGTTCAGCGCCGGTGTGATCCGCCAGGGACTCCCGTGACCGGGTGATCGACGACTGGATGATAATCGCCACGATCGGCGCGATGATGGAGATCGCGATGGCGGCGATCGGGTTGGGCGCGTTGTCGTCCGAGCTGCCGAAGATCGGGATCCAGCGCAGCATGAAGGCCAGATAGGTGATCGCCGTGCCGATCATCGCGGCGACCGACCCGATCAGGATGTCCCGGTTGTAGACGTGCTGCAGCTCGTGGCCGATGACGCCCTCGAGCTCCTCGGGCGTCAGCGCCTCGTAGAGCCCACGGTTGAGGCAGACAGCGGCGTTGTCCGGGTTCCGGCCCGTCGCGAACGCGTTGAGCTGCGGTGACGGGGACAGGTACAGCGACGGCATCGGCTCGCCCGCCCGGTCGGCCAGCGTGCGCACCAGCGCGTAGACGTCCGGGAAGGACGCCTCGTCCATCGGCTCGGCCTTGGCCATGCGGATCGCGATGCGGTCGCTGAAGTAGTAGCTGCCGAGGTTCATGGCGATCGACAGGCCGAGCATCAGGGTCAGGAACGTGTTGGAGCCGCTGCCGGCATCCAACAACGAGCCGATCCACAACAGCAGCCCGGACAGGGCGGCGAGTAGGACGAACGTCTTGGCGCTCTTGAACATCGCGGAACTCCTCACTGGCGGTGGGCCGACCGACGCCGCATCCGGTCGACGGGCGACCGCCCTCGCACGCTTCGTGCTGTCGAAGGTACAACAGCGGCATCACCCCCCATTCGGAGCGCAGTGGCCCGTTGGCAGGGTCCCTGCGCCCCCTGGGCTCATGGCTGAGCCACGGATCGACGGCGCTCGACCGCGCTCAACCGCCCCGAGGTGGCGCGCAACTGCCCCCCGTGACAGCAACGCGTCGAGCCACCACCGGCGCTGGCCCCATGCCGGGCGTCAGCGCGGTCGATCGGTGAGCGGGTCAGCCCGTTGCGAGCAGGTTCACCACCGACGAGTAGTCCGTGACCAGCCCCGGCAGCACGCCCAGCACCACGGTGCCGATCATGAGGATCACCACGACCGCAGAGAGGTTGAAGCCCGGCTGCAGGACCGGCAGGCCGGCGCGGGCCTCGTCCATCCAGATGGTCTTGACCACGCGCAGGTAGTAGAAGAAGGCGATCACCGAGTTGATCACCAGGAAGCCCGCGAGCACGAGTCCGAAGCCGGTGACGTCGACGGTCACGGCCTCGAGGATGGCGAACTTGGCCCACAGGCCGACGGTCAGCGGCGCACCACCGAGGCTCAGCAGGAACACCGTCATACCCATGGCCAGCAGCGGACTGCGCGAGCTCAGACCCGCGTAGTCGCGCAACGACCGCAGTCCGGTACGTCGGTTGACGGCGATGGCGACGCCGAACGCCCCGATGTTCATCACCGCGTAGGCGACGAGGTAGAACAGCACGGCGCGGACGGCCGCCTCGTTGACCGCGACGCCGGCCGCGCCGGAGCGCGCCAGCCCGAACGGGATGAGCATGTAGCCGGCCTGCGCCACCGAGGAGTAGGCCAGCAGTCGGATCAGGTCACGCTGCTGCAGCGCGATCAGGTTGCCCACGGTCATCGTCAGGATCGCGAGCACACCGAGCACCGGTGCCCAGACCTCGGCGACGGGTTCGAAGGCGATGAAGGCGATCGAGATCAGGCCGGCGAAACCGGCCGCCTTGGAGGCCACCGCCAGCATGGCCGCCACCGGCATCGGTGCACCGGCGTAGGTGTCCGGTGCCCAGAAGTGGAACGGCACGGCCGAGATCTTGAACCCGAAGCCGACGATGACCAGCATCACGGAGCCGAGCAGCAGCGGCACGGATGCCACGTCGCCCTCGATCGCGGCGGCGATCCCGACCAGGTCGGTGGTTCCGGTGAAGCCGTAGATCATCGACATGCCGAACAGCATCAGCGCGACCGACAGCACCCCGATGAGGAAGAACTTCAGCGCCGCCTCCGAGGAGTACAGATCGCGCTTGCGCATGCCGGCCATCACGAAGGCGGGGATCGACACCGTCTCGAGCGCGACGAACAGCAGCAGCAGGTCACGCGCGCTCGGCATCACCAGCATGCCGATGAACGCGGTCAGCAGCAGGAAGTAGTACTCACCCTGGAAGTAGCGGCCTTCGGCGAAGAACCGCCAGCTGATCCCGAGGATGGCGAGCAGGGCCCCGAGGAACAGCAGCTTGAAGATGACCGCGTAGTCGTCAACGACGAACATGGTGCCGAAGGTGACGCGCTCCGAGCCCCACAGGAACACGGTGAACCCGATGGCGACCAGCGTGCCGATGGCCGCGATGGGGTTCACCAACTGCTTGGCGTCGCCACGCAACGCGAGGTCGGCGGCAAGGACGATCAACGCCGTGACCGTCAGGGCGATCTCGGGCGCGATGGCGATGAAGTCGATCGTCATCGGTGGGGACTCCTCATGAGCTGGCGGGTCGTTCCGCCCGGTGGGCGCATACCGCCCGGGACGGTCGGATCCGGGCGGCTCAGCCGCCGAGGAAGGCGACCAGGTTGGCGACGGCGTCGTTCTGCACCCCGAACAGCAGGCGTGGATAGACCCCGAGCGCGAGGATCAGGACGAACAGCGGGGTCCAGGCGACCCACTCGATGGCCTGGATGTCATCCATGGGCTCGTTGACCCAGCGGTCCAGAGGCTTGCCCAGGTTGATGCGCTGCAGCAGCCACAGGAAGTAGCCGGCGGTCAGCACGGTGCCGATCGCGGCGAACACGACCAGGCCGAGGTAGAGGCCCTGGAAATCGTCCGCGAGACCGAGACCCGGGTTGATGGCCGCCCACATCGCGGCGAACTCCCCCCAGAACCCGGCCAGGCCCGGCAGCCCGAGCGAGGCCACCGCCACGAAGGTGAACATCACGCCGTACTTGGGGATCTTGGTCAGCATCCCACCGCCGATGACGGCGATCTCCCGGGAGTGGTAGCGCTCGTGCAGCGACCCGGCCATGAAGAACAGCATGCCGGTGATCACGCCGTGGGCGATGTTGCCGAACAGCGCGGCCTGGATGCCGGCCTCGTTCATCGCGGCGATACCGAGCATCACGAAGCCCATGTGGCCGACCGACGAGAACGCGATCAGACGCTTGACGTCGGTCTGCGCGAGGCAGCACAGCGAGCCGTAGATGATGCCGATCACGGCGAGCACACCGATCAGCGGCGCGAAACGCAGGGCCCCTTCGGGCAGGATGGGCAGCCCGATGCGGATGAAGCCGTAGGTCCCCATCTTCAGCAGCACGCCGGCCAGCAGGACCGACCCGACCGTGGGAGCCTCGGTGTGGGCATCGGGCAGCCAGGTGTGGAACGGCCAGACGGGCACCTTGATGGCGAAGCCGAGGAACACGCCGAGGAACGCCCAGGTCTGGAACGTGGTCGACCCGAACGGCGCCATGGCGGACAGCTCCATGATGCTCCAGGTCGCACCGCCCGCCTGGAAGTAGATCGCCAGGAAGGCGACCAGCATGAACACCGACCCGAACAGCGTGTAGAGGAAGAACTTCACCGACGCGTAGTCACGTCGCGGGCCACCCCACATCCCGATCATGAAGAACATCGGGACCAGCGTGAGCTCGAAGAAGATGAAGAACAGGATCAGGTCGAAGGCGACGAACGTCCCGGCCATACCGGTCTGCAGCAGCAGCATCAGCGCGAGGAAGGCCTTGGGCTTCCCCGGTGAGGGCAGGTGCTTGGTGGTGTAGACGGCACACAGCACCGGCAACAGATAGGTCAGGAAGAACAACGGCAGTGAGATGCCGTCCATCCCCAACGAGAACCGGGCGTCGATCGCCGTGATCCAGGCGACGTCGGTGGTGAACTGCAGTTCACCCGAGCGCCCGTAGTCGAAGCTCAACGCGATGACGGCCACGAGCGCGAACGCCACCGAGGTGATGACGACCCCGAGGCGTCGGATCTGCTTGTCCATCGTGGCGGGCATGAGGCTCAAGAGCCCCGCCCCGACCAGCGGCAGGAACAGCGCGACCACCAGGGCCCAGCCTGCGGTGTTCGGGTCCATCCTCGTCTCCTTGAAGGCCCGTGGAAGCGGTGTGACGCTCCGAGCGGGTCGGTCCCCGTGGTGGCGGACCTACTGTGATCTCGTGGGTGATGGGCGAAGGTCGTGGGTGGTGCGGTCGGTGCGGGTGGCGTGCAGGTGCGGTGTCAGCGCGCGGCGGCGAACGCCAGCACGAGCACGATCACCCCGGCGACGATCGCACCGGCGTAGCGCTGCACGTCGCCGGACTGGATCCGCTTGAGTCGTTCACTCCACCAGGCGGCGCTCAACGCGGAACCGTTCACGGCCCCGTCGATGACCCGCTGGTCGAGCACACGATAGGTGGCGAACGCGGCGTTCTTGGTCGCCCGCCCGACACCGGCGACGGCACCGTCGATGAGGGTGTTGCTCGAGTACGACGCGGCCGCGGACATCTTGTCCCGGACGGGCACCACGATGTAGCGGTAGCCGAAGTCGTCGAAGCCGTACTTGTTGACCAGCGCACGGGTGAACGGCCCCATCTGCATCACCGGGTCGCGTTCGGGCAGACCCTTGCCGTACCAGCGGTAGGCGAGGAACACGGCCAACGAGAAGAGCACGAGCACGATGGCGAGCAGATCGGGATGCCAGGTGGGCACCCCGTGCAGCACGCTCACGGGGCCCTCGCCGGGCTCCGCGGCCAGGACGTCGCCGGAGCCCGCGGCGAGCACGCCGTCACCCTGCAGACCGGCCGCCACCTCCTCGTCGACGGTGAACGGATAGACCGCATCCTCGTCGAGGATCGGGGTCGCGACCCAGGTCTCGAAGTTGGGACTCTCGGGGGAGAACGGCGACAGCAGGTAGCCCGACGCGATCGACAGCACCGCGAGCAGCATGAGCGGTCCGACGATCTGCTTGCCCGACTCGTGCGGCGGGTGGTGGCTGCGGTTCTCGCCGGCGAAGACGAGGAAGCAGGCACGTGCCATGTAGAAGGTCGTGATACCGGCGGCCGCGAGGCCGACCCAGTAGACGAGGCTGCCGGTGACGAACCCGCCACCGGCCCAGATGTCGCCGGCGATGAGGATCTCGTCCTTGGAGAAGAACCCGGCGGTCAGCGGGAAGCCGGCCAGTGCGAGCGAACCGACGATGAACGTCCAGAAGGTGTGGGGCATGGCCTTGCGCATGCCCCCCATCTCCGAGATGTTGTTGGTGTGCACCGCGTGGATCAGTGACCCGGCACCGAGGAACAGCAGGGCCTTGAAGAAGCCGTGGGTGAACAGGTGGAAGACCGAGGCGGTGTAGCCGCCGACACCGATCGCGGCGATCATGTAGCCGAGCTGGGAGATCGTGGAGTAGGCCAGGATCTTCTTCAGGTCGTCCTGGACCAGCGCGAGCAGCCCACCGAAGAACAGGGTGATGACACCCACGATGGCGATAACACCCATCACCACGGCGCTCTGGGCGAGCACCGGGAACAGCCGGGCGAGCAGGAACACCCCGGCGGTGACCATCGTGGCGGCGTGGATCAGCGCGGAGACGGGCGTCGGTCCGGCCATCGCGTCGGGCAACCAGACGTGCAGCGGCATCTGCCCGGACTTGGACACGCAGCCGAGGAAGATCAGCAGCATGCCGAGCACGATGGTCGTGGTGGAGAGCTGACCGGCGACCGCCGCCTCGTTGATCTGGATGATGTTGAACGGCGTGTCGGTCAGGGAGAACATCCCGGCCGACAGCACGATCACCCCGACGATGAGCCCGACGTCACCGAACTTGGTGGTGAGGAAGGCCTTGTTGGCGGCGTCCTGGTTGGACTTCTCCTCCCAGTAGAAGCCGATCAGGAGGAACGAGCACAGCCCGACGAGCTCCCAGCCGATCACGGCCTGCAACAGGTTGTTGGCGATGACCAGGACCAACATGGAGAAGGTGAACAGGCTGAGCATCGCGTAGAAGTACGTGAAGCGGACCTCGCCCTTCATGTACTCACGCGAGTAGATGTGCACCATCAGCGACACGGTGGTCACCAGCAGCAGCATGACCGCGGTCAGCCCGTCGACCAGCATGCCCAACTCGAAGATGAAGCCACCGCCGAGTGGCGACCACTCGAAGAAGCGCTCCACGGGTTCCATGGGCGAGTTGAGATAGGTCTGCCAGGCGATCGCGATCGACAGCAGCCAGCCGCCACCGAGCGCGGCGATGCCGAGCTCCGCACCTTCCCAGGGCAGCTTTTTGCCGAACGCCGCGATGGCCGCCGCCGATACCAACGGCAGGACGACCACGACCCAGGCGTAATCCAGAAGAGCTTCCACGTGGTTTCGCCCCCTACCAGCGCATCAGGTCGACGTCATCGACGTTGACCGTGGCGCGGTTGCGGAACATGTTGAAGACGATGGCGAGACCGACGCCGACCTCCGCGGCGGCGACCCCGATGATGAACAGCGCGAACATCAGGCCGCTGACCGCGACCTCCTCCGGGAACAGCACGTTCTGGAACGCGACGAGGTTGATGTTCACGGCGTTGAGCATCAGCTCGACGCTCATGAGCACCAGCACGGCGTTGCGTCGCGCGATGATGCCGTAGATGCCGACGCAGAACAGGAACGTCGCGAGCAGCAGCGGACCGATGAGGCTCATGCCTGGCCCCCACCGTCGGAACCGGCACCGGCGGGCAGTTCGGCCTGGTCACCCTCGACGGCCTTGGCAGGGCCGCCGTCCGACTCCGTGGTCGGCGGCTCGCCGACCTCGATGCGGGTCACGTCGGCCTCCGTGCCGGATTCCCCGGCCTCACGGCGGGCCAGCAGGATCGCGCCGATCAGCGCCGCGAGCAGCAGCATCGACAGCAGTTCGAAGGGCAGCACCCAGTCGGCGAAGATCGCGATGCCGATGACGTCGATGGCGGGACCGGTCATCGCCTCGACCTGCACGTCGCCGAACGCGCCGATGATCAGCGTCGCGAGCACGACGAACAGCCCACCGGCGACGGCGATGCCGAGCCCCCGGTTCTGGCTGTCGAGTGCCTCACGACCGATCGGGGCGCGGGTGAGCATCAGGCCGAACAGGAACAGCACCGCCACGGCACCGACGTAGACCACCAACTGCACCAGCGCCAGGAAATCGGCGTGCAGCACCAGGAACACGCCGGCGATCCCCGACAGGGTGACCGCCAGCGACAGCGCCGCGTGGACGAGGTTCTTGGAGGTCACCGTCATGACGGCGGCGGCCGCGGTCAGCAGCCCCACCAGGATGAAGACGACATCGAGTCCGGTCATGCGCCGCCCTCCTCGTCGAGCTTGGCCTGCTTGGCCTTCTTGACCCAGGCGGCCTTCGCCTTCGCACGCGCGATGCGCTCGGACTTGCCCTCGGCGATCAACGCGTCGAAGGTCTCCTGGTCGATCTCCCCGGCACCTTCGACGTGCACGTCACCGAGCTTCTTCGCGGCGGGTGCCTCGGCAGGGGGCTCCTCGGCCGGGGGCTCCTCGGTCGGCGGTTGCTCGGACCCGGCGGCGTCGGTCGGGCTCGGCTCGGTGGCGGCCTGACCGGCCGGCCCGCCCTCGTCGGCCGCGGCCTCGGCCTCGGCGCGCAACCGGGCCTTCTCCTTCTTGACGTACGCGGCCTTGGCCTTGGCCCGCGCCATGCGCTCGGGCTTGCCCTCGGCGATCAGCGCGTCGAAGGTCTCCTGGTCGATCTGGCCGGCTTCGACGTGGACGTCCGCGGCCTTCGGTGCGGGCGTGGCGTCCGCTGCCTCGCCGCTGTCACCACCGGCGTCCGCCTCGGCCTTGAGCCGGGCCTTCTCCTTCTTGACGAAGGCGGCCTTGGCCTTGGAGCGGGCGATGCGCTCGGACTTGCCCTCGGCGATCAGCGCGTCGTAGGTCTCCTGGTCGATCTCGCCGGCGGCGACCTTCGGCTCGTCGGCCTTGGCCTTGCCCTGCTTGGGACCGTCCTTCGCCTCGGAGGACGTCGCCTCGGCGGCCTGGGCGGCCTCGGCCTCCTTCTGGGCGGCGGCCTCGAGTTCCTTTTCGGCCTTGGCGATGGCGTCCATCACCTCGGCGGGCGCGTCAGCTCCCTCGTCGAGCGCCGGCGGCGGCGGAACGGTGTCGGCCCACGCGCGCAGCTTCTCCTTCTCGTGGAGGAGCTCGTCCATGGCGTATTCGCTGTACTCGAACTCCGGCGACCACCACAGGGCGTCGAACGGGCACACCTCGACGCAGATGCCGCAGTACATGCACAGCGAGAAGTCGATCGCGAACCGGTCGAGCACGTTGCGGGTCCGGGCGCGACCGCCCTCCTTGGCCGGCGGCACCGTCTCCTTGTGGGAGTCGATGTAGATGCACCAGTCGGGACACTCACGGCTGCAGAGCATGCACACCGTGCAGTTCTCGTCCATGAGCGCGATGACGCCACGGGTCCGTGGTGCCAGCTCGTTGCGCTCGTGGGGGTACATCAGCGTCGCGGGGCGCGAGAACAGCTGCTTGATCGTGACACCGAGCCCCTTGAGCAGGCCCGTGCCGGGAAGCGAGGTCTGGGTCATGGGAGCACCACCGTCAGGACCGTGATCACGGCCAGGTTGGCGAGCGAGAGCGGGACGAGCACGAGCCACGAGATGCGCTGGAGCTGGTCCTCGCGCAGACGCGGGTAGGCGACGCGGAACCAGACCATCACGAACACCAGGGCCATGATCTTGGCGAGGGTGACGGTCACACCGATCAGCACCCCGATCGGCTCGCAGTCGAACAGCCCACCGGTGCCCTCACAGCCGGGCAGCGGGACACCGGGCAGGATCTGCCAGCCCCCGAGGTACAGGACCACCATCAACGCGGACATCGAGATCATGCCGCCGTACTCGGTGAGCAGGAACATGGCGAACTTGATGCCGGTGTATTCGGTCATGTAGCCGAAGACCAGCTCCGAGTCACCGATCGGCATGTCGAACGGGGGCCGGGACAACTCCGCCATGGCGGCGATGAAGAAGATCCCGAACCCGATGATCTGGGGGAAGACGAACCACAGGTTGAACGAGGTGCCCGGGATGACGAAGGCCCCCTGCGCCTCGACGATCCCGACCAGCGACAGCGTGCCGGCCTGCACCGCGACCGCGATGGCGGCGAGGATGAGTGGCAGCTCGTAGGCGATCAGCTGGGCACCGGCCCGCAGTCCACCGATGAGCGAGAACTTGTTGGCCGACGCCCACCCACCGAGCATGACCCCCAGCACGGAGATCGACCCGATGGCCAGGGCGTAGAACAATCCGAGCTCGAGGTCGACCGCGAACACCCCGGGACCGAGCGGGATGACGAGGAAGATGAGCAGTGCCGGCACCAGCGCCAGGCCGGGGGCGAGCGCGAACATCTTGCGGTCCGCGGCCCGCGGGATGATGTCTTCCTTCTGGATGAACTTGATGCCGTCCGCCACCAGCTGCAGCGAGCCGAACGGACCGGCCTCGACCGGTCCGCGGCGGTCCTGCATGCGCCCCATGACCTTGTGTTCGAGGTAGCCGCCGACGAGCGGGACCACGAAGAACAGGCCCAGGACGAACGCCACCTTGAGCAGGACCGGCAGCAGGAACCCGTCGCCGACGTCGAACAGCGAGGCGGACTGGGCCACGGTCAGCGACGTGGCGAATGCGACGGCGTCGATCATCGGTCGATGTCTCCCACCACGAAGAAGACGGAGCCCAGGATGGAGATGGCGTCGGGGAGCAACGCGCCTTCCATCAGGTAGGGAATCGCCTGGACGTTGGAGAACGACGGCGTGCGCATCTTCAGCCGCCAGGGCGTACGCCCACCGTCGGACTCGAGCCAGTAGCCGAGCTGCCCGAGCGGGTTCTCCGTGCGCACGTAGGTCGAACCCTCGGGGGCCTTGACCATCTTCGGCAGCTTGGAGTTGACCGGCCCGGCGGGCATGTGGTCGTGGATCTGGTCGATGATGTCCAGCGAACAGCGGATGCGGTGCAGCAGGCAGTAGAACCGGTCGTAGGCGTCACCGTTCTCGCCGAGCGGTACCTCGACGTCGATGTCGCCGTACTTCAGGTACGGCTCGGTGACGCGTGAATCCTCCGCGACGCCGGTGGCGTGCAGCGTCGGGCCGCTCACGCCGACCGACAGGGCGACCTCCGGCGGCAGCGGACCGACACCCTTGGTGCGACCATGGAAGATCTCGTTGCCGAGCACCAGGTCGAAGTAGTCGGGCAGGCGGGAGCGTACGAGCGAGGAGACCTGCACCGACTGCTGCATGAAGCCCTTGGGCAGGTCGATCTTGATGCCGCCGGGCTGGTTGTAGGTGAAGTGCAGCCGGCCGCCCGTGGCGGACTCCATCAGGTGCTGGATGTCCTCACGTTCGCGGAACGCGTAGAACATCGGGGTGATGGCCCCGAGCTCGAGTGCGTAGGAGCCGATGAACATCAGGTGGTTCAGGATCCGGTTCCACTCCGCCATGAGCATGCGGATCCACTGGGCCCGGTCCGGGACCTCCATCTCCAGCATGGTCTCGACGGCGAGCGCCACCCCGAGCTCGTTGGAGAAGCCCGACAGCCAGTCGTGGCGGTTGACCAGCGCCATGATCTGGCGGTAGTCGCGGTACTCGGCCAGCTTCTCGAACCCGCGGTGCATGTAGCCGATGACGGGTGTCGCGGTCCGGACCCGTTCACCGTCGAGCTCCAGCACGATGCGGAACACGCCGTGGGTGGCCGGGTGCGCCGGGCCGATGGACAGCGACATCTCCGTGGTGGGGAAGTCGCCGTCACCGATGATCTCGAAGGCGACGTCCTCGCCCGGCGCGGTGCCGGGCAGGACCTGTTCCTTGGTGTCGAGCTCGCTCATGCCTCATCCTCCGGCGCGTCGCCGGACGCCTCGGCCTCGCGCTCGGCCGCCCGCTGCTTCTTGATGAGCGCGGCCTTGGCCTTGGAACGCGCGATGCGCTCGGACTTGCCCTCGGCGATCAGGGCGTCGTAGACCTCCTGATCGAGCTCCGGTGCTGCCTCGTTGCTGTCGGAGCCGGCTGCACCGGCGTCACCGCCGGCGCGCTCGGCGGCCTTCTTCGCCCGCGCCTCGGCCTGGGCCTTGCGGCGGCCGTCGGCCTTCGCCGCGGCGCTGACCGTGGGGTCCTCGTCGCCGCCGGCGGTGACCTCGGCCGCCTCGTCGTCGTCCACGTCGACGACGATCTCCTCGGGCTCGGGCATCGGGTTGACGGCCTGGGCCTGCTCGGCCATGACCTTGTCGAGGTCGTAGGGCCCGGGCGCGTCGCCGATCCGCGGCACACGCCGGACGACGTTGCCGTCCTCGTCGAGCTCGGCCGGCTCCGCGACCCCCGGCCACGGCTTGGCGACCCGGGAGGCGAGGTGGAAGTCCTTGCGCAGCGGCCAACCCTCGAAGTTCTCGACGGTCAGGATGCGCGGGCCGACCGCGGGATGGCCCGGGAAGTCGATCCCGAACATGTCCCAGGTCTCGCGCTCCATCCAGTCCGCACCGCGGTAGATCTCGGTGATGGACGGACAGGTCGGCTCGTCACGGCCGCCGGCGCACCGGGTGCGCAGCGCGATCCGGTTGCCGGTGGAGGTCGAGTAGAGCACCGCGACGACGTCGAACCCGTCGTCGCGCGCGTCGACGCCCAGCAGGTTGTCGAACATGTCGTAGGCCAGCAGGGGCTCGTCCCGGCAGGTGCGGGCGGCCTCGACCCAGTGGTCCTGAGCGACCCAGATCGTCAGGACGCCGAATTCGAGCACCGAACGTTCGATGCCCGCACCGAGCCGGTCACGCAGCAGCTCCTCGGTCTCGTCCGGGGTGAGCGCGCGGTCGCGGCGTGCGAGGACGTCGCTCACGCGCCCCCCTCCAGCGCCAACGGCGCGTCGGCACCGAGCGTGATCGGGTCCTGGCGGCGACCGGCGATGCGGTCCTTGAGCGACTCGTTCTGGATGCGGTGCTGCAGGGCGATGATGCCGTCGAGCAGCGCCTCGGGCCGCGGCGGGCAGCCCGGGACGTAGACGTCGACCGGGATGATCTGGTCGACACCCTTGGTCACCGAGTAGCTGTCCCAGTAGGGGCCGCCGCAGTTGGCGCACGAGCCGAACGAGATCACGTACTTCGGTTCCGGCATCTCCTCGTAGAGCCGCTTGACGGCCGGGGCCATCTTGTCGGTCAGCGTCCCCGAGACGACCAGCAGGTCCGCCTGCCGGGGCCCGTGCGCGAACGGGATGACGCCGTGGCGGATGAAGTCGTGGCGCGAGGTCGACGCCGCGATGAACTCGATCGCGCAGCAGGCGAGACCGAAGTTGAAGCACCACAGCGAGTACTTGCGACCCCAGTTGAAGACGTACTTGACCGGTTGGGGGAGCTCGACCTGGTCCATCAGTCCCATTTGAGGACCCCTTTCTTCCAGGCGTAGGCCAGACCCTCCAGCAAGGTCAGGATGAACAGGAACATGGCGACGATCGCGAACAGCGGCGAGATGGCCGTGGTCGCGTCGAGGTCGGAGACGATGACCGCCCAGGGGAACAGGAAGATCGCCTCCACGTCGAAGATCACGAACAGGAACGCGAAGATGTAGTACCGGATGTTGGTCTGCGACCAACCGGCCCCGATGGCGTCGACGCCGCACTCGTAGGTGGTCAGCTTCTGCGGCGAGGGCACGCTCGGACGCATCACCCGGCTCGCGACCATGATCACCGCGTACAACGCGCAGCCGACCACCACCAGCACGGCGAAGGTGCCGTACTGCGCATAGAAGCTCGTCACCCGGTCCTCCCCGGCTTGAAGCCGGTCCGCCCCGACCCTCAGGGTCGACGATCGGATCTCGCGTCGGTTGCCGTCGCGTTCGGCTGCGCCGTGCGCACCCGGTCGACACCTGCTCGGTACGCGACACGGCCCGTCTCGGGCCGCGGGGGCGATGCTAGCAACCCGGCCGGACACCGTTCCAACGACCACGGGGCGCAGGACCCGTGCTGCGCGCGGGTTGACGATCCCCCGCACGACAACCGCGCCGGGATGGGGCATCCTGGCCGCCCCGCGGCTGACGACGATCGGCACCAGGCTGTTGCGTGGATCCGGTTGCCGGACCTGCCGCCGACCGAGCGTCGCGCGCGCACGTTTCTGTGCCCACTGCGGCGCGGTGCTCGCTCCGACGCGATCCCGGCCTCCACGCCCGCGCATCCGGTCCCGGCATGTGGGTGGGGCGCTGCTGCTCGTCGGGCTCGTCACCGCGGCACTGATCGGCGATCCCGACCGGCGTCCGACCCTCATGCCGCCCCTGCTCTCCGGTGCCGATGCCGCCGAGGTGACGCTCGACGGCGACGCCGGCGCCGCCGCGCGCGTCGGGGTGGACACCGGCCCGACCGGCGACGACCCCACCGCCGGCACGACGGATCCCGGGAGCCCGGATCGCCACGGCACGGGCCTGGGACCGCCCGGGCCCGCGCGCGACGACGGCGCGGTCGACCATGGCTTCGAGGTGGCCGACGACACACTGGCCACGGGCCGCGTGCCCTGCATCCCCGACGGCTGCGCCCGCTGGTCGTTGGCCCTCGGACCCGGGGATCAGTTCGGGGCCGACGCCGAGCAGATCGTCATCGCCACCGCCAGCCGGGTCCTGGCCATCGACACGCGCACGGCGCAGGGCCGCTGGCAGATCGCCGTACCGCCCGGCGACGGACCGGTCGTCTCCGTGCACCTGCTCGACGACGCGGTGCTGCTGAACCGGACGGGTCGCCTGGAGCTGCGCGGGCTCGCGGACGGTGCCGCCCGCTGGTCGCAGCCCCTCGAGCTCGCCGACATCACCGACGTCCAGCGACTCGGTGGGATCCTGCTCGCGACCGCCGGGACCGTGCCCGACACACCGGCGGCCGCCGTCGTCGCGCTGGACGTGGCCACGGGGACGGTGCGCTGGACCCGTGAGGTCCCCGACGTGCGGCGCGCGGTCCTGCGGGTCGAGCACGACCGGCTGGCCGTCCAGACCTCGCTGGAGCGCGTCGTGGGCGTCGATCCGGCCACCGGCCGTTCCCGCTGGGTCCGGGCCGGCCGGGTCGGGTTCACGGATGCGGCCGTGCTGCTGGCCGCCCCCGACGGGCGCGTGGAACGGCTGCACACGGCGAGTGGCGACGCCGCAGCCACGATCAGCACCAACGTCGCCGACGTCCTCGCCACCGGTCGCTGGACGGTGGTCCGCGATCGGGACGCCACCAGCCGGTTGATCGACGACCGCGGCGGCACGGTCGACGAGCGGGACCAACCCGCCCTGGCACTGGCGGCGGAGGCGGCCGCCTCCACGGCCCCGTCGGACGCTGGCGCAGGCGCGCCCGGCGGGGCGCTGGTCGCCTACCGCGACGGCGACGACATCGAGGTGGTCCGCTACGATGGCGATGGCGCGATCAGCGGTCGCCGGTTCCTGCCCGGGGGACTCGACGTGTGGGGCAGCGCCCCCCGGCTGGGACTGCGGGGCGACGTCGGACTGGTGGTCAGTCAGGACATGCGCCGCTCGCTGCGGTTGACCATCGCGTCCGGAGCGGACGGCGACACCCGGACCGGCTCCGAGCTCGCCGCCGCCGACACCCGGTCCTGGCCCGCCGGGACCGCGACCTCCGTGCTCGACGAGGTGCTCGTCGCCGCGCGGACGGGTGACATCGAACTGCGCGGCGCGAGCGCGACGGTGCGCCTCGACGGCCGGCTGCGCCAGGTCCGCCCCGTCGGGGACGACGTGCTGGTGCGCACCACCGACGGGGTCGTGCAGATCGACGGGGACGTCCTCGGACGGTGACTCCGGCCCCGGGCCCGGTGGGCGGTCACGGCTCGGGCAGCCGCCAGTCGACGGGTTCGGCTCCCTGCGCCACGAGCAGCTCGTTGGTGCGACTGAACGGCCGTGAGCCGAAGAAGCCACGGTCGGCCGACATCGGGGAGGGATGCGCCGACTCCACCCGCGGGACGTCCCCGAGTCGCGGAGCCAACGACCGGGCGTCGCGCCCCCACAGGATCGCCACCAGCGGCTGATCCCGCGCCACGAGCGCGTCGATGACCGCGTCCGTGATGTCCTCCCAGCCACGACCCCGGTGCGAGGCCGGCGCACCGGGCCGTACCGTCAGGCACCGGTTCAGCAGCAGCACGCCCTGCGCCGCCCAGGGCGACAGATCACCGTTGCCCGGGGTCGGGAGACCGAGGTCGTCGTGGTACTCGCGGAAGACGTTGCCCAGACTGCGCGGGACCGGCCGCACGTCGGGGGCGACGGCGAAGCTCAGGCCGATGGCGTGCCCCGGCGTCGGATAGGGATCCTGCCCGACGATCAGCACACGGACATCGGCGAGGGGCTGTTCGAGGGCGGCCAGGATGCGCTCACCGGAGGGGAGAAAGCCGCGCCCCGCCCGCTGCTCGGCACGCAGGAACTCCCCCAACCGCCGCAGGGTCGGCTCGACGGGGGCGAGCACCTCGGGCCAGCCGGCACCGACCAGCGCATCGAGTCGGGCGGGTTCGCTCATGCGATGCCCGTCAGCGGCCCGGCACACCCGTCGGAGCCGTCGATGCCGGCGACCACGTCGACCCGCAGGGCGACCGCGACCACCTCGTCGCCGATGTCGAGCTGATCGAGCCGCAGGTCGTCGGGCAGGTCGAACGACAACGTGAGGTCCAGACGTTCGAACCAGGCCGGCACGGGGGCGATCGGGGCCAGCCGCAGCACGCCGTCGGCGACCTCGACGGCCAGTTCGACCCTGGCCGGCACCGGGTCGAGCCCCAACGACGCCGTGCCCGGCGCCAGCTCCAGGACCGGCACCAGCCCGAACCGGGAGCGGTCGTCGAGGAAGGCCTGCAGATCGTCCTGCGTGAGGGTCAGATCCAGGCTGGCCTCGTCGAGCGGCGGATCACCCGGTGCCCAGGGCAGCACGACGAGCGGCACGTCGATCACGGCCGCCTCGATGCGCAGGCCGTCGAGCTCGAGCCCGGTGACCGCCACCTCCGCGTCCCGGACCCGGCCGATCAGCAGCCGCGGCACCACGGGACGGTCCACGGAGGTGATCGCGACGTCCTCGACGGGCAGGCACCGGTCCAGGGCCCGTTGCACCGCACCCGAGGCCAGCGGCACCGCGGCGAGTTCCGCCACCACGAGCAGGACGACCGCCACGACCGCCGTCACCGTGGCCGCGCGTTTCACCCGACGCGGTCGACGGCGTACTCGGCCAGCCGGGTCAACGCGGTGCGGACGGGGGCGTCCTCGAAACCGTCGAGCAGCGCCACCGCCCGGTCGACGTAGGTCCGGGCATCGTCACGTGCCGCCGCCAGCGCGTCCGAGCCGCGCAGCAGCTCCAGCGCCCGCGCCACCTCGGTGTCGTCGGGGACCCCGTCGAGCAGGGCCGCCAGTTCGCCATCGGGGTCGTCCGCCAGCGCGTGCAGCACCGGCAGGGTGCGCACGCCCTCCTTGAGGTCGGTACCGGGCGTCTTGCCGGAGTCCTCGGTGTCGGAGGCGATGTCGAGCACGTCGTCGGAGAGCTGGAAGGCCATCCCGACGTTCCAGCCGTAGCCCGCCGCCGCCTCGACGCCGTCCGGTTCGACCCCGGAGAGCAGCGCCCCGTAGCGGCACGAGGTCGCGATCAGCGAGGCGGTCTTGCCCGCGATGACCTCGAGGTAGTGCTCGCGGGTCGGGGCGAGCTTGGGCACGTCCGGTGGCAGCGCCCCGAGCGAGCCCTGCACCTCGGCGATCTGCCCCTCGCAGAGTTCGGCCAGCGTGCGCGACATGATCCGGGTCACCTCGACGCCCAGGTCGGCGGACAGCTCCGAGGCGCGGGCGAACAGGTAGTCACCGGTGAGGATGGCGACGGTGTTGTCCCAGCGGCTGTTCGCACTGGGGCTGCCGCGGCGGGCCGGAGCCTCGTCGATGACGTCGTCGTGGTAGAGCGTGGCCATGTGGACCAACTCGACGATCACCCCGGCGTCGACGAGTTCCGGGCGGCTCGCATCGCCGAGATGCCCGGTCAGCGCGACCAGCAACGGTCGGAACCGCTTCCCGCCGGCCGCGATCAGGTAGCGCGCCAGCTGGTCGACGAACGCCTGACTGGACGCCACCTGGGCGTGCAACTTGACCTCGACCGCGTCGAGGATGCCGGTGACCGGGAGCCCGTGGGCCTCGAGCTGGTCGAGCACCGGAGCCGGGATCGACAGCCCCGCGTCGGACCGGTTCACGCCATGGTGGCCGGTGTCGGGGACCCCGCTCACGAGACCAGCGCCGCGGCCGTGTCGGCGAGCTGCAGGAACAGTTGCGGCTGGATGCCCAGGAAGATGACCAGCGCGGCACTGACCGAGATGCCGGTCGACAGGCCGGTCGACTGCGCCGGCTGGATCGCGTCCTCGGTCGGGTCCTCCAAGAACATCATCCCGGCGATCCGCAGGTAGAAGAACGCGGCGATCACACTGGAGAGCACGCCGATGACGACCAGCCAGGTCAGCCCCGCCTGCAGGCCGGCCTGGAAGACGACCAGCTTGCCGGCGAACCCGGCCGTGGGCGGCAGGCCGGCGAGCGACAGCAGGCACAGCGACAGGATCCCGGCGAGCGCCGGGGACGTCTTGCCGAGGCCCTTGAGGTCCTGCAGCCCGATCTCGCCGCGGCGGGTGCGCTCCAGCGCGACGATGCAACCGAAGGCACCGAGCGTCCCGACCGCGTAGGTCAGCAGGTACCACAGCACCGACGACAGTCCGGCGTCGGAGACGGCGACCACACCGATGGTGGCGTAGCCGGCGTGGGTGATCGACGAGTAGGCCAGCATGCGCTTGAGGTCACGCTGCACGAGGGCGAGGTACGCGCCGTAGAGCATGGTCAGGGCGGCCAGCACCGACAGGATCGGGACCCACACGGTCTGCAGGCCGGGGAAGGCGACGAGGTAGAGGCGCAGCAGCACGGCGAAGCCGGCGGCCTTGGTGGCGGCGGCCATGAACGCGGTGATGTTGGTCGGGGCCCCCTGGTAGACGTCCGGGGTCCACATGTGGAACGGCACCAGCGCGACCTTGAAACCGATGCCGACGGTGACCAGCACCAGCCCGAGCACCGCCACGATCCGCTGCGTGGTGACCAGGCCGAGGCTCGCGCCGAGGGTCGGCAGGTCGAGTGCGCCGGTCGCGACGTACAGCAGCGCCATGCCGTAGAGCAGGATCGCGGAGGCGACCGCACCCATGACGAAGTACTTCAGCGACGCTTCCTGCGAGCGCCGGTCACGGCGGGCGAGCCCGGCGAGCACGTACAGCGCCAGCGAGAAGACCTCGAGCGCGACGAAGATCGTGATCAGGTCGTTCGCGGTGGCGAGCGCGACCATCCCGACGACCGACAGCAGCAGCAGCGGCTCGACCTCGGCCCGGTTGATGCGCCGGTCCTGCAGGTAGCCGTACCCGATCGGGATGACGAGCAGGGCGGCGAGGTAGACGGTGATCCGCGTGAAGAACGCGATGCCGTCGTTGGCGAGCGCGCCGGCCAACGCCTCCTGGGGGACGAGGCGGACCGCATCCGCACCGCCGATGTTCAGGATCTCGAGGTACTGCCAGCCGGTGAGGACCAGCGCCCCGATCAGCGCTATCGACGCGCCCCAGGCCTGCACCATGGAGTTGCGCCGGGGGAAGGCGAACGCGGCCGCCGGCAGGCCGACGCCCACCGCGATCGCGACGGCACCGGGGACGACCAGGCCGAGGGTCACCAGCCACGCACCGACGGCGACACCGATGACGCCGGCGGGCGCGGCGACCAGCAGCTCGCGGCCACGGGCGATGGCGACCAGCAGCAGCACCAGTGCCATGGCGGTCGGCACGATCTCGGGGGCGAAGCTGGACCAGGCGATGTCGGGGATGACGAGGTCACCGGGTGCGCTCTGGGCGAGGAAGAACGTCATGTCAGCCCTCCTCTTCGGTCGCGGCGGCGGGTTCCAGTTCGATCGGCTCGATGCCGACCTCGACGAGCACACGGTCGACGGCCGGCTCGACGAGGTCGAACATCGGCTTGGGGTAGATGCCGATCGCGACGATCAGGATGCACAGCGGCGCGAGGATGCCGATCTCCGAGCGCTTGAGGTCCGAGGTGTTCTCGTTGTCGGCCCCCTCGAGCGGGCCGTGGAACATCCGCTGGTAGGCCCACAGCAGGTACAGCGCGGCGAGGACCGCACCGAACGAGGCGAGCACCGCGGCGGTGCGGTTGGTCTGGAAGGTGCCCAGCAGGATCGGGAACTCGCCGACGAACCCGTTGAGGCCGGGCAGCGCCAACGACGACATCGACACCAGCAGCCACAGCCCGGCCATGACCGGCACGCGCTTGGCCAGCCCGCCGAACGCGCTGATCTGGCGGGTGTGCCGGCGTTCGTAGAGGAACCCGATCAGCAAGAACAGCGCCCCGGTCGACAGTCCGTGGTTCACCATCTGGACCACCGACGCCGAGGTCGCGGTGGCGTTGAGCGCGAACGTGCCGAGCACCACGAAGCCCATGTGGCTGACCGACGAGTACGCGATCAGCTTCTTGATGTCGGACTGCATCAGCGCCACGATCGCGCCGTAGAGGATGCCGATGACCGAGATGCCGAGCAGCCAGGGGGCGAACTCGATGGTCGCGTCGGGGAAGAACGGCAGCGCGTAACGCAGCAGCCCGAAGGTGCCCATCTTCAGCAGCACGCCGGCCAGGAAGACCGATCCGCCGGTGGGGGCCTCGGTGTGGGCGTCGGGCAGCCAGGTGTGCACCGGGAACAGCGGCACCTTGACGGCGAACGCGAGCGCGAACGCGGCGAACAGCCAGCGTTGCTCGGTCTGGGTCAACTCGAGGGCCAGCACCGCGTCGTAGGCGAAGCTGCCGGTCTGGCTGAACAGATACAGGATGGCGATCAGCATGAGCAGACCGCCGAGCAGCGTGTAGAGGAAGAACTTGACCGCGGCGTAGCGGCGGCCGGCCCCGCCCCAGATCCCGATGATCAGGTACATCGGGATGAGCGTGAACTCGAAGAAGACGTAGAACAGCAGCAGGTCGGTGGCGGCGAACACGCCGAGCACCGCGGCCTCGAGCACCAGGAACGACGCGACGTAGCCCTTGAGCCGGTCGGTGACGGTCGGGTACGAGGCCAGCAGCACCAGCGGCGTCAACAGCGTGGTCAGCAGGATCAGCAGCAGGCTGACGCCGTCGACCGCCAGCGAGAACGACGCCCCGATCGACGGGATCCAGGACAGCGAGGTGGCGAGCTGGAAGCCGCCGTCGCTGAACTCGAACACGGCGAGCGCCGCCAGCGAGGCGACGAAGGCGGCCCCCGAGGCGACGACACCGATGATCTTGACGGTGCGGTCGTCACCTTCGGGCAGGAAGGCCAGCGCCAGCGCCCCGATCAGGGGCAGCGCGATGAGGATGGTCAGGATGTTGTCCATCAGATGACCACCTGCACGAGCACGACCGCGACCAGGACCAGCGCACCGAGCACCATCGCCCCCACGTAACCCCGGACGAGGCCGGCCTGGGTCTGGCGACCGGCCCGGCCGATGGCGGTGGATGCGGCCCCGGCACCGTTGACGGCCCCGTCGATCACGCGGGCGTCGAACCAGGCCATCAGGCGGCCGAGTTGGCCGCCCGCCTTGACGAACACGGCCTCGTAGGCCTCGTCGACGAAGAATTTGCGCTCGAACAG
>LFIK01000771.1_pt1 | contig 24399 bp, 23 predicted proteins | sample 643401 | NCBI WGS metagenome assembly LFIK01 (sample SAMN03777447, study PRJNA286221) | soda lake metagenome | biome: soda lake; feature: Kulunda steppe; material: water; isolation source: sample T5-Br brine of Lake Tanatar-5 | place: Russia: Kulunda steppe | collected 2010-07
CTTGTCGGTGGAGACCTCGACGATGGGCTGGTCGACGGCGACGGTGTCGCCGGGGCTGACGAGCCAGGCGGTGATGATCCCCTCGGTGACGGACTCACCGAGCTGGGGCAGCTGGACCTCGGCCACGAGGCACTCCTTCGACGGATGGGGACGGCCACGCAGCAGGGCTGCGGTCGCTCACCGGGTGCGGACGCGACACGGTGAACGGTAGCGTCCGCGCCCACGGCCCATCAGCCGCACACCGTGCCGCCGCGCTTCGTAGCGACACGCACCAGGCACGACGTCCTGGCACGGACGCCCGGGCAGGTCGGAGGTCGCGCGTGCAGGTCCTCATCGCCCCGGACTCCTTCGGAGGGACGCTCAGCGCGCGTGAGGTCACCGTCGCGTTCACCGAGGGCTGGCGCACCGCGCGTCCGAGCGACGTCGTCCGATCCCTGCCACTGTCCGACGGGGGCGAGGGGCTGCTCGACGTCCTCGCCGGCCTGCACCCTGACGCGCGCACGAGCAGCATCGAGGTCGCGGGGACGGACACGCGGCCGGTCGACGCGCCGGTGCTCTGGCTCGACGAGCGGACCGCCGTCCTCGAGAGCGCGACCATCTGCAGCCTCCCGACGGTCGACGCGCCGCGCCGGCCGCTCGAGGCCACGTCCTACGGCGTCGGCCAGGCGCTCGCTCGGGTCGTGGAGCAGGGTGCACGGCATGTCGTGCTCGGTCTCGGTGGGACCGGCGTGGTCGACGGCGGATCGGGCGCACTCAACGGGCTCGGGATGCGGCTCCGTACCGAGGACGGGTCGGGGCTCCGCGTCGGTGCGGGGGACCTCGGTCGCTGCACGGCCGTCGAGCGCGGTTGGAGCGTCTGGCCGTCCGACGGGGTGACGCTCGAGCTGCTCGCTGACACCGCCATCGTGCTCGCTGATGCCGTGCCCCGCTACGGGCCTCAGAAGGGCGTCATCCCGGCCCAGATCGGCCCGCTGTCCGCTGCGATGGCCGTCTGGGCCGACGTGCTCACCCGCGACCTCCCCGGGCCGGTCGGCGCGGACTCCCCACACACGGGGGCCGCCGGTGGGCTCGGGTTCGCGCTCGCCGTGGCGCTGGGTGGCCGGCTCGTCCCGGGAGCGGATCGCATCGCCGAACTGGTCGATCTGGATGCTGCCATCGCCACCGCGGACCTCGTCGTCACCGGTGAGGGTCGGCTCGACGCGACGACGACCACCGGCAAGGTCGTCGACCGGGTCCTCGGATCCGCGCAGCGGCAGGGCCGGGCCATGGCCGCGGTCGTCGGCTCGGTCGTGCCCGGCACGGCCGAGGCGCTCGGGCTCGCCGCCGAGCGGATCGTCACCGCACCGGCGGACGGACCCGGACCGGCCGCGCACGCGGCGGTTCGTGACGCGGCCCGGACCCTCGCATCCCGGGTCACGTCGGTACACTCCGAGGCCTGACAGGGCGACGCATCGTGCTGGAGCACGAGGCGGACGCCGGACGCAGGCGACACGGAGGGCACGCATGAGCGCGGACACCACGACGGCCGTCGAGGGCATCACCCTGACGGAGACCGCTGCGGACAAGGTGCGCGGGTTCCTCGCCGACCAGCAGGACGTTGACGGGATCGCCCTGCGCGTGGCCGTGCAGGCGGGCGGCTGCGCCGGGTTCCGTTACGCGCTGTTCTTCGACGACCGAGACCTCGAGGGCGACGTCATCGAGTCGCAGCACGGGGTCACGCTGCGCGTCGACAAGATGTCCTCGGCGTACCTCTCCGGCGCGGTGATCGACTGGAAGGAGTCCCTCGAGGCCTCCGGATTCTCCATCGAGAACCCCAACTCGTCGGGCTCGTGCGCCTGCGGGGAGAGCGCGACCTTCTGAGCGCACCCGCTCTGGTCGTTCCGGCGCGACAGCGCGGCTCGGCCCTCGTCCTCGCCGGTGCGGTGCTGTGGGGCACCGCAGGTGCTGCGCAGGAGCTGCTCGACGGTGCCGTCACGCCGGTGACCGTCGGTGCGATGCGCTCCGTCCTCGGCGGCCTCGTCCTGTTCATCGTGGCGGTGCCGAGCCTGCGCGGTGCGGTCGCACGCTGGCGGGCCGCCCTCGGGACACTCGTGCTGGCCGGTGGGTGCATCGCGGCGTACCAGGTCGCCTTCTTCGTCGGGGTGCGATCGCTGGGCATCGCGGTCGGCACGATCCTCGCGATCGGCACGGCACCGTTCGTCGCGGGAGCCGTCTCCATCCTGACCGGACGGCACCGCCCATCCCGGTACTGGACGCTCACCACGCTGCTGGCCATCGTCGGCCTCATCCTGCTGGTCCGTCCGGACGGCGACGTCCGCGTCTCGCTCGGCGGTGCCCTCGCGGCGGTCGGTGCCGGTGCGGCGTTCGGCGTCTTCACCGTGCTGAGCAAGGACCTGCTCGGGCGCGGACTTCGACGGCTCGACACGGTCGTCCTGCCGTTCCTCGTCGGAGGGGCGCTGCTCCTGCCGGTCCTGATCCACGGGGTCCTGACCTCCGATCGGGCGGGGCAGCTCGTCGAGCTGCCGGGGCTCGCGGTCGTCGCGTGGCTCGCCGTCGGCGCGACCGCAGCCGGCTACCTGCTGTTCATCGCCGGGCTGGGCAGCGTCGCTGCGGTCGCCGGGACGACGCTGGTGCTCGCCGAGCCGTTGACGGCCGGGCTGCTCGGCGTGATCGTGTTCGGGGAGCGGCTCGGTCCGGTGGCGACCGTGGGGGCGGCGACGGTCGCGCTCGCCCTGGTGCTTGCCGCGCGACGACCGGAGGTCGAGGTCGCGAGGTAGCGTGCGCGCGACGGGCCCGGACCGTGCGGCCCCATGCTGTGGAGAAGCCTCATGCGCGTCCTCGTCGTCTCCGCTGACCCGATCGAGCGGCTCCGCGCCACCTCCGGCCTCAACGGGGACATCGAGCACATCGTCGAGTGCGACGGGGTCGATGAGGCGCGGCGTGCCGTGCTCGCCGAGGACGCGGCCTTCGACGTGCTGATCGTCGACGGTGATCTCGATCCGCGCGGTGGCTACGCCTTCCTCTACGAGCTGCGTGCGCACGCGGTGCTGACCGGCTGGACGGCGCCACCGGCGGTGGTGCTGGCCTCGCGCGAGTCGGACCGTTGGCTGACCGGCTGGGCAGGCGCCAGTCTCATGTTCCTCAAGCCGGTCGACCCGTTCGAGATCGCCGCGGCCGTGCGCTCGCTGCCCGGGACGGAGCTGCCGCCCTACGGCGATGCCGGTGCCGCCAGTGCGCAGGTCGGCACCGCTCTGCGGCGCAGCGGGCGGTGAGCGACCGGCCCGCCCCGGCCGAGCTGCTCGCTGCGGTCGTCGCTGGTGACGACCTCACCGAGGACGCGGCGCATGGGCTGATGGGCGAGCTGATGTCCGGCGCACTCGAGCCGGCGCTCATCGGTGCGCTGCTCGCGGCGCTGCGGAGCAAGGGGGAGTCGTCGGCCGAGGTCGCCGGACTCGTGCGCGGCATGATCGACGCCGCGACCCGGCTCCCGCTGGACGCGACGGTCTCCGCACGCGCCATCGACACGTGCGGGACCGGCGGGGACGGTGCGGGAACCATCAACGTGTCGACCGTCGCCGCACTCGTCGTCGCTGCCGCCGGCGTCCCCGTCGTCAAGCACGGCAACCGCGCCGCGTCGAGCCTGTCGGGGAGCGCCGACCTGCTCGAGGCCTGGGGCGTCGCGATCGACCTCGGTCCCACCTCCGCATCGGCCGTCCTCGATGAGGTCGGTGTGACCTTCCTGTTCGCCCGCCGCTACCACCCTGCCATGCGGCACGTCGCCCCGGTGCGGACCGCCCTCGGCATGCGCACCGTGTTCAACCTGCTCGGTCCACTCTCGAACCCGGCCGGCGTGCGTCGCCAGGTCGTCGGTGTCCCCGACGAGCGGGTCGGGGAGCTGGTCGCGGGCACGCTGGCGCGGCTCGGACACACACGGGCGTTCGTCGTGCACGGTGATGACGGGCTCGACGAGCTGACCACCACCACGACCAGTCGGGTCTGGGAGGTGCGGGACGGCGACGTGACCGAGTGGCGCGTCGACCCTGCGGACCTCGGTCTCGCGCCGGCCACCCTCGACCAGCTGCGCGGAGGCGACGTCGCGCGCAACCGTGAGCTCGCCGATGCGATCGTCGCGGGAGCGCCGGGTCCGCACGCGGACCTCGTCGCGCTCAACGCCGCCGCCGCCCTCGTGGTCGCTGACGCTGTCGACGACCTCGGGGCAGGTCTCGAGCGCGCTCGCACGCTGCTCTCGGACGGCGCTGCGAAGGATGTGCTCGACCGTTGGGTCGTGGCCTCCCAGGCCGCACTCGCGCGTGAGGCGACGGGGGGCTGAGCATGGCGGGGGAGCACACGGTCGCCGACGGAGATGACCGGTACGACCCGGTGGTCCTCGCGGCGAAGGACGCGGTCAGCGCAGCCGATTTCCATGCCATCGACCTGCGCGTCGGTCGAGTCGTCGCGGCCGCGCCGTTCCCAGAGGCACGCAAGCCATCACTTCGGCTGCGGGTCGACTTCGGACCGGTGATCGGCGAGCTCGAGACCAGCGCGCAGATCACCCGGTACGACCCGGCGGAGCTCGTCGGTCGGCTCGTCATCGGCGCGGTCAACCTCGGAGTCCGACGGATCGCCGGGCTCGAGAGCCGCTTCCTCGTGCTCGGCGGGCTGCATCCGGACGGCGCGGTGTCGCTGCTCGCTCCGGATGAGGACCTCGCGCCCGGCTCCGCCGTCGCCTGAGTGGCCGGCACGGGCCACGGCCACGCGTCACGCGGCTCGCGTCACGCGGCTCGCGATCGGCACTGGCCGGCGCCCGTCACCCTCGGTACCGTCGAGCACATGGCCACCACGACCTCACCACCCACCCCTGTCGGCAGCCTCCTGCCCGACGTCGCGCTCGAGGATGCGGACGGTCACGTCCACCGCCTCCACGACCTGCTCGACGACGGCCCGACGCTCATCGCGTTCGTGTGCAACCACTGTCCCTACGTGCAGCACATCGAGACCGCGTTCGGTGAGGTGGCCGCCGAGTACCGCCCGCGAGGGGTGACGACGATCGCCGTGGTCTCCAACGACCCGGACGGCTACCCCCAGGACGGACCGGACGGGATGCGCGAGCAGACCGCTCGGGCTGGCTGGGACTTCCCCTACCTGCGCGACCAGGAGCACACGTTCGCGCTCGCCGTCGGCGCGGTCTGCACCCCGGACCTGTTCCTCTACGACGCGGAGCGGCAGCTCATCCATCGCGGTGCGTTCGACGCGTCGAGCCCGCGCAACGGGGAGCCGTTGACCGGGACCGACCTGCGTGCGGCGCTCGATGCGGCGGTCGCAGGGACTCCCGTTCCGGGCGATCTGACCCCGTCGCTGGGGTGCGGCATCAAGTGGGCCGAGGGCTTCGCTCCGGAGTGAACCGTCACGCGGTCCCGGAGGCTGCGCCGTCGCGCCGCCGGACCTTCTGCCGGGTGAGCACGACCTCGTCGCCGCGTGTGGCGCGGCCCGCGGTGCGCAGCTCCGCACGGAGCGCGGCGAGACGCGCACCGCCCGCGACGCTCGAGGCGAGCGTCCCGTCGGCGTGACGGACCCGGACGTCGTCACCCTCGAGCCACCGCCGCACGAGATCGGCCTCCTCGCGGCCGGCCATCGGATGAGGCTCGTGCTGCAGCACGTCATCCGGCGCGTCCGGTGACGTGACGTGGACCTGCAGGGTGGGCGGTGCGGTCACCGCCTCACGGTGCGAGGAGGCCAGCGCACCGTCGACGAACGTGACGACCTCGACGCAGGCTGACGCGACCGGTCCGTCGTGCTCGACGACGTGACGCTCGAGCACGACGGACGTGCCGTGCAACAGCGCATGGTGGCGCCGGGCGTCGAACGCTCGCACGAGCGCGGACAGCTGCTCCCGGCACTCCGCGGCCCGCTCGAACGATCCCTCCGCGGCGAGCGTCCGCATCCGTTCGTGCAGCGTGTCGAGCAGCAGGGTCGGATCGTGCATGGCGGTCCGAGCCTGCTCGACGACGGCTGCGTAGCCCTCGGGCGTCTGGGTCCCGTCGCACACCGCATCGCAGCGGTGCAGGTCCTTGAGCATGCAGGCCGGGTTGTCCTGGGCGCGCCGGAGCCGTGGTCGGCACGGCCGGAGCGGTACGACGGACTCGATGGCCTCGACGACACGTTCGGCGACGGAACGCGGCACCGGGCCGAGGCCCGGCGTGTCCGGGTCCGGAGCGCCGCGCACGATCGCGAGCCGAGGGAACGGCTCGCGGGTCAGCGAGACCGTCGTGCCCGGATCGGGTCGGGTCGAACGCTGGTTGTAGCGCGGACGTGTCGCCTGCAGCTCGCGCACCTCGAGCACGGCGGCCTCGAGCTCCGTCGCGACGACCGTCCACGTCACCCGCGAGGTCGCCGCGACGAGATCGGTCGTGCGACGGCGCGTGTCGTTCCCGAAGTAGCTGCGGAGCCGCCGGCGCAGGTCGGTCGCTCTGCCGACGTACAGGACGGTGCCGTCGTCGGCGAGGAAGCGGTAGACGCCAGGAGCGGACGGTGCGTCGGCGATCAGCCCGATGCGACGATGGCTCCGGTCGCCCGTCGGACCGCACAGCTGCTCGAGGTCCTCGATGCTGACCGCGCCGTAGGCGCTGGCCCGCTCGATCAGTGCATGCAGGACGTGGAGGGTGGCGCGAGCATCGTTGAGCGCGCGATGGTCCGGCGAGTCGGGGACGCGGAGGTGACGGGCGAGCGTCCCGAGTCGCACGTCGCGGACCTCGTCGCGGATGAGGCGTCGTGCGAGCACGGCGGTGTCGATGACCCGCGGGCGCAGGGGAGGGAGCCCGAGCCGCGCGGCCGCGGCCCGGAGGAACCCGAGATCGAACCGTGCGTTGTGCGCGACGAACACGGCGTCGCCGAGGAAGTCGATGACGGTGGGGAGGACCGTCGCCACGTCCGGAGCGCCCTGGACGTCCGCGTCGGTGATCCCGGTGATCGCGGTGACGGCCGCAGGGATGGGCACACCGGGGCGGACGAAGGTCCGCAGCTCGGCGAGCACCTCACCCCCACGTGCTCGGACGGCACCGACCTCCGTGATCCGGTCACGGTCCGAGGAAAGGCCGGTCGTCTCGAGGTCGAGCACGACGAAGGTGGTGTCGACCAGTGGCGTCGAGTCATCGAACGAGGCCTGACGGGCGGACGGCGACGAGGTCGCCCTCGCGTCGGTCCGTTGCGATGGCGCCACGTGACCTCCGTCCGCGATCGCTGTCCGGCGACCGCTGCCCCGCGACCGCTCTCGTTCGTGCGCGGAGCGTAACGACCGCATCATCGTGGACCGCTGTGACAGCTTCGTGGTGAGCGGACGGAACGAGGCTCAGCGACGCTGGCATCCGGGGCAGTGGGTCGTGCCGCGCTGGGCGACGACGCTCGCACGCATCGTCGAGCCGCAGCGCCGGCAGGGCTGGCCGGCACGCCCGTAGGCGTCGAGCTCGGTCAGGTATCGGCCGCTCTGCCCGTTCACGAGCTGGTAGTCGCGGAAGCTCGTGCCCTCGCGCTCGACCGCAGCGGCGAGCACCTCACGGACCGCGGTATGCAGGCGTGCCGCCCGGGTCCGTCCGACCCGCCGTGCGTCGGGATGGATGCCGGCCCGCCACAGCGACTCGTCGGCGTAGATGTTGCCGACGCCGGCCACGAGCCGCTGGTCGAGGAGCCGCGCCTTCACGCTCGTGCGGGATGAGGCGAGTCCGCGTGCGAACCCGTCCAGCGTGAAGTCATCGGTCAGCGGTTCCGGGCCGAGCGTCGCGAGCGCAGGAGCAGCGCTCGCGTGGTCGCCGGGGTCGATGACCGTGAAGCGCCCGAAGCGCCGTGCGTCACGCAGCACCAGCGCCTGTCCGTCATCGAGCTGGAGCCGGACCCGCACGTGCGTCCCCGGTGCGCCGACGTGACCCTCGGGATCGTCGGCGTCGAGCACGCGCAGGATCCCGGACATGCCGAGGTGGATGACGAGCTCCGACGGGTGCGCCGGCGCGGAGCCGATGAGCGGCAGGAGCAGGAACTTCCCACGTCGCGCCACGTCCGCGATCCGACCGTCGACCGCACGGGCGACGTCACCGATGCGACGGGCGGGATACGGGTCGCGCTCCGCTCGAACGACGGTGCGACCGACGACGAGCGGGAGCAGCTGGCGCCGGACGGATTCGACCTCGGGGAGCTCTGGCACGCCACGAGGCTACTCGTGGCCACGTCGTTACCCTCAGGGGCCCACGCGAGGAGGTCGACGTGCCCGACGACGCACGAGACCCGACTGCCGCGCGTGGCCGCCCCGAGCGTCGGGACGGCCGAGACCGCCGCGATGACGGTCGACCCGAGCAGTCCCGGCCTCGCGACCGGACGGGGAGGCCGCTCCCACGCGACGTCCGGGGTGTCGCGCTCATCGAACCGGTCGAGCCCGCGACCGTCGAGGAGGCGCTCACCCTCGGGGTCGCGCGCTGGGACGCCCAGCGGTACTTCGAGGCGCACGAGCTGCTGGAGTTCGCCTGGAAGCTCGGACCCGACTCGGACCGTGACCTCTGGAAGGGTGTCATCCAGGTCGCGGTCGCCGGCGTGCACCTGCAGCGTGGCAACCGGATCGGTGCCCGACGGCTCCTCGACCGTGCGCTCGAACGCCTCGAGCGGCAGCCCGAGGTGCACCGCGGCATCGACGTGAGCGCGCTGCGCGACACCGCCCGCTCGGCACGCGACGTGCTCGACGCCGGCGAGGTGCCGGCCGCCGACTGGGGTCCGTTCCCGTCCCGTCGGGACGGGAACGCGCCGGGCGTGTGGTTCGCAACGACCGCTGACGCGACCGGCCCGTCTCCTGTACCGACCCCGGTCCCCTCATGACGGACGCGGACGCCTCGCTCGCTCCGGACGCGGCAGCCGTCGCCGAGTCGCTCAACGCGCTCGACGCTCGATCCTTCGCGCAGCTGCTCCGCGCGCTGCGGGCCATGCCGGCGCTGCCCGAGGCGATCGCCACACCACTCGCCCGACCGACGAGCCAGCTCACCAGTGGGGCGGGGCGCGACGAGCTGTGCCGGCGGATCGCGGCCGACGACACGGTGCGGTCCGCGCTGCAGACCGACGTGACGCTCCCCGCTGCCGTCCATGCGGTGATCGGATCGGCCGCGTCGGATGCACCGACGGAGTCGTCGGACGAGCGGCCGTCGGCCGACGTGCCGCCGACGGATGGATCGGACCGTGCATCGCAGCGCGCACGCGAGCTGCGACGAACGCTCGATGAGGAGCGTCGTCGTCGGGAGGGTGCGGAGGCTCGTGCGACTGCTGCGGAGACCCGGGCGGTGGCGGCGGAGACCGTACGCAGTGGGTTGGAGGCGCAGATCGTCGCGCTCGAGCGCGACGTGTCCGACGCTGCTGACGCGGTCCGTCAGGCCACGGAGCGCGCGGAGCGGCGTGCCGAGTCGCGCATCACCGAGCTCGAGCGTGACCTCGCTGCCGAACGCCGCGCGCATGCCGCTCTTCAGCGCGATCATGACCGGACCCGGGCGGAGCTCGGAGCCGCTCGGAACGAGCTCGCGAGCCTGCAGGGAGCGCTCGACCGTGCGCCGGCACCGGTCGCGGACCAGGCCGGCGGGCGACCGCTCGTGCTGCCCCCGGAGCTCGATGCGGACACGACCGAGGCGGCGAGCTGGCTCACGCAGCGGGCCCGGCTGCTGCTCGTGGACGGCTACAACGTGACGCTCGCCCTGCGAGCGGGTCATCCGCTCGAGGAGCAGCGGCGCTGGCTCGTCGAACGGATGCGACAGCTCGTTCTGCGTGGCAGCGCCGATCCCATCGTCGTGTTCGACGGGGACGGTGCTGCGTCCACCCGACGCGAACCCAGCGGGGTGGAGGTCCGCTTCACCGCGGCCGGGACGACGGCCGATGACGAGATCGTGTTCGCGGTCGCGGCGACCGGCGATCCGGTGCTCGTCATCACCGACGATGCCGAACTCACCTCGCGCGTCCGAGCCGAGGGCGGCAACGTCATCGGCACCGTGCACCTGCTCGGGGCGATCGACGGGTGAGCGCGACCCGCCCGCGCGTCGCCTGGGTGACCAACGATCTCCCTCCGCACAGCGGTGGCATCCAACAGTTCGTCGGGAGCCTGCTCGAGCGGACGGCCGACGCGGACACGCTCGTGCTGGGGCCCGCTGCCCCAGCGGATCGGACGAAGGCAGCCCGGGCCTTCGACGCCTCCGGACCGTGGCGCACGCAGCGCGCTCCCGGCCGCGTACTCCCTACCCGCCGCAGCGCCGAGTGGCTCACCCCGCACCTCGTCGCCCATCGCCCTGACGTGGTCGTCATCGCCTCGCTCTGGCCGTTAGGGCGCCTCGTCCCGGCACTGCGACGTGCGGTCGATGCCCCCGTGCTCGCGATCACGCACGGCGCGGAGGCGGGGCTCGCACGCGGTCCCGGACGGAGGCTGCTGCGCTCGATCGTGCGCGACGTCGACCTGCTGACCGTGATCAGCGACCACACGGAGGCCGCGATCACCAGCGCACTGCCCGGTGCGCGCATCGAGCGGCTGGCGCCGGGCGTCGATCCGGCCCGTTTCGCCCGGGGTGCCGGATCGCAGGGAGCGGTGGCGCTGCGAACCCGCTGGGGCGTGCCGGCCGAGGCGACCGTCGTCGGCTGCGTCGCACGGCTCGTGCCACGCAAGGGTCAGGACGTGCTGCTCGCCGCCTGGCCCGAGGTCCGCCGGCGGCATGCGGACGTGCGGCTCGTCCTCGTGGGGGAGGGACCCTCGCATCGACGCCTCGAACGGGCGGCGCGTGGCATGGACGGCGTGCACCTCGTGGGTGCGGTCACGTGGGAGGAGCTGCCATCCGCCTACGCCGCACTCGACGTGTTCGCGATGCCGGTCCGTACCCGTCTCGCGGGTCTCGACGTCGAGGGCCTCGGGATCAGCATGCTCGAGGCGCAGGCCGCCGGGCTGCCCGTCATCACCGGCCGTTCCGGCGGCGCTCCGGAGACCGTCAGCGACCCGCGGGTGGGCACCGTGATCGACGGGCGCGACCGAGCTGCGACCGTCGCCGCGCTCGACCGTTGGCTGAGCGATCCGGACGCGCGGAAGACCGCATCCGTGCTCGGACCGCAGCTCGCCCAGGACTGGTCGTGGGACAAGGTCGCGGACCGTTTCACCGCCCTCGTCGCAGCGCTGGCGCGCGGCTGACGGTCAGTCCTCCGCGCGGCGCAGCGTGACCACGACGAACCGGTGATCCGACAGGCCGGTCGCGAGCGTGTCGGCCTGCTCGACGACAAGACCCGGCGGGACCAGCACGTGGTCGATCTGCGCGACCGGTGCTGCGTCGGGGAAGGTCCGGCGGCTCTCGGCGAGCGCACGGGAGAGCTCGAGGTCCTCGAGCACGGCGAGCTCCGGGTCGCCCGGCCGTGCGTTGAGGTCGCCGGCCACGACGGCAGGGATGCCGCGTTCGCGCAGCCGCGCGACGACGGCGGCGACGGCCTGCGCCTGGGGCAGGCGCGTGTCGCCCTGCCGGTCCACGTTCGAGAGGTGCGTGACGATCACGCCGAGCGGATCGCCACCGGGCAGTTCGACGACGACGGTCAGGATGGAGCGCGACAGCGGGTCGCGGCCGCGAGGGAGGCGGGTCCGCTGGACCTCCAGCACCGGGAGGCGGGTGAGCAGCGCGTTGCCCCAGACCTCGTCGGAGGCGGCCGCGAACACCGGGTCGAGGCCGGTCGCCAGCGTGTAGGTGCTGAGGAGGTCCGACGAGCCGCCGATCAGCCAGCCACGGTCGACCTCGTTGAGCGCGATCAGGTCCGCTCCGAGATCCGCGAGCAGATCACCGACGGCGAGCGCGCGCTGACGGCCCTCGACGTCGAAGCCGTAGTGCACGTTCGCGAGCACCAGGCGCAGGGCGCCGTCATCCGCCGCCGAGGGCGTCGGATCCGCGGGAGAGCGCAGCGAACCGACACCGGCGAGCGCGAGCGCGACCGCCACGGTGAGCGCGGTGGCCGCGGTCAGCAGCGGTGAGGCAGGCTCGCGACCGAGTCGGGCCGCGCGCAGCGTCGTCAGCAGGGCCGCGGCGGCGAGCAGGCCGGCCGTCACGAGCATCACGGCGTGCAGCCCGAAGGGCATCCGCACGAGCGCACCCGCGTACGCGGCGAACACGAGGACACCGAGCAGCACGAGCGACGCGCCGGTCACCACGCCACGACGTCTCGGCGTGGTGCCACCACCGCGGACACCGGACACGACGACGAGTCCGAGGCCGGTGGCGAGCGCCGCCTGACCAGCGACGGAAGCGAGTCCCGCAGCGTCCAGTGCGGCCGCGGTGCCCGTCAGCACCAGCACTGCGCCGGCCGTCCCGGCGAGCAGCGGGCCGGATCGGGCGGCGAGCAGCCCTCCGAGCGCGACGAGCGCGAGCAGGGCCACGCTGGCCGCTGAGACCCTGCCGGGGCTCCATCCGGTGGCCACCGCGATGCGTCCGGCCGGTCCGACCAGCACGCCGAGCAGCACGAGCGCCGGGCCGAGCGTGACCCACGGCCACGCGGCAGCGGAGCGACCCCCCTCCAGTGCGCGCGTCGTCTGCAGCAGCGGAGGTGCCGCGAGGGCGATGACCGTGAGGGTGCCGAGCGCACCGAACGTCCCCTGGCGCCAGGCGAGGTCGACGGAGGCGAGCACGGTCAGCACGGCGAAGGACAGCGCTGCGCCGCTGATCACGCCGAGTCGTGCGATGTCGCCGCGCACGCTGCCGGCGGCCAGCGCAGCCACGGCGATCGCGCCGCCCGCGACGCCGACCGACGAGGCGAGCAGCTGCGCCGTCCCGCCGTCGACGAGCTGGAGCGCCAGTCGCGACCCGAGCAGCGTCGCGCCACCGAGCAGCCAGATGAGACGCGCAGGGACGGGACCGATCAGCAGTGCCGCGAGCGGGGCGAAGGCGAGCGTGCCGAGCGCGGCGATCGCAAGCCCAGCAGGCCCCGATCCTCGACCCTCGCCGAGGATGACGACGAGCGACGGCATCCACGCACGGAGCATCTCGAGGAGGACGAACCCGACGGCGACACCACCGAGCAGGACCGAACCATCGCGCTCGACGCGTTCGTTCGCTGCGGTCCGGGGCGTCGACAGGCCGCTCGGGCCGTGCGGCGTCCCGCTCTCGACCACCTCGTGACCTCCCGCATCGCTCCCGCACGCGCACGCTGCATCCGACGGGTCCAGCGCCTCGGGGAAGCGTAGGGGTGGCGCTACGGTTGATGCCGCAGCAGGGGAGGCTGCATGGAGGTGGCGGCGGCATGGACGTGATGGTGGCGGTCCCAGGGGCAGAGCCGTTCTCGGCGCGAGGGACGGGTGCTCGCGGCGAGGTCGGCGTGGTGATCGTGCACGGGTTCACGGCGAACCCGACCGGGACTCGGCCGCTCGGGCTGCGGCTCGCCGCCGCTGGCTACAGCGTCGAGGTCCCACTCCTGCCCGGCCACGGCACGTCCGCGCGCGACCTCGCACGCACCCGCTACAGCGACTGGCGCATGACCGTCGCGAACGCGGTCACCACCCTGTCGCGAGGGTGTGACCGGGTCGTGATCATCGGTCACTCGATGGGCGGTTCGATCGCGCTGGATCTCGCCGGCAGCGGCGAGCACCGGTTCGCTGGGCTCGTCACGATCAACTCGCTCGTGCTCGACCGCGACGAGATCCTCGCGCGTCTCGCTCCCGTCCTCCAGCACGTCGTGCCGTTCGTCCCGCGCGACGCCGCCGGGATGCCGACCGACGACCTCGCGAAGCCCGGGGTCGACGAGCACGCGTACGCCTGGGTGTCGGCGAAGGCCGCGCAGTCCTACATCGCCGAGCTGCCGCGCATCCGGGACGGGCTCGCGCACGTCACCTGTCCTGCGCTCGTCGTCACCTCGCCCGAGGACCACACCGTCGATCCCGCGAACGGCGACGCGATCGCCGACGGACTCACGGCCGCGGCGAGCGTCGAACGGTTCGCGACCCGACGCAGCTTCCACGTGCCGCTGCTCGACTACGACGCTGAGGTGCTCGAGGAGCGCATCGAGCGGTTCATCGCTGACGTGACCGGGACGTGACCGACAGCGTCCTCGTCCGTGCCCCTGTCGGGGTCGTCTACCGGACCCTCACCGACCTCGACGGTTGGCCGAGCTGGCTCGTCGGCTGCCGCAGCAGGAGGCTCGCCGTCCCGTCGGACGTGACATCGTCGGACGGGGCACCGTCAGGTCCGGTCGACCGGACCGCGCTCGTGCTCCCGCGCCGGCGACGCGGGCTCGGTCCCCGGTCGTGGCGACTGGAGGTCACGGCGTACGGGTGGCGGCATGACCTCGGGGTGTGCTGGACGGTCGACGGTGCCGTGAAGCTCGATGCCGAGTGGTGGCTGGAGGTCCGCGACGAGGGGACGGTCCTGCACCACGTCGTGCACGAGGTCCGGTCCCGGGCCGAGCGAGCACTGCAGCACCGTCAGGTCATGATGGGCACGATGCAGGCGATGAAGGACCACCTCGAGCTGGCCGTCGCGCTGGCCTCAGGGAGGATCCCATGAGTGGCGCGGTCGCGGTCGGCATCGACGTCGGAGGCACGCATCTGCGTGCAGGGCTGGTCGGCCCGGACGGCCTCATCGGCCCGGACGGCCTCATCGGCCAGGTGCTGCGACGGACGTCCGAGGTCGACGAGGCCGGAGCGCTCGTCGCTGGCATCGTCGGTGTGCTCGGGGATCTCGATGTGGGCGCCGGGTCGGATCTCCCCGTCGGGCTCGGCATGGCCGGCCTCGTGGACCGTGACGGTCGGCTGCGCTACGGCCCGAACGTCGGCGTGCGCGAGACGCCTCTCGCGGCGCTGCTCGTCGCGGAGCTCGGCGCGCAGCGGACCGTCCGGGTCGTCAACGATGCGTCCGCCGCGGTCGTGGGCGAGCACCGCGCCGGGGCGGCGCGCGGGCACCGTGACGTCGTGATGTTCACGCTCGGGACGGGTGTCGGCGGTGGCGTCATCGTCGACGGTCGGCTGCTGGAGGGTGCGCACGGCTTCGCCGGCGAACTCGGGCACCTCGTGATCGCCGAGGGTGGACGGGATGCGCCCAGCGGGATCCGCGGCACGGTCGAGGCGTACGCCTCGGGGACCGCGATCGAACGGGAGGCCGGCGAGGCCATGGCTGCCGGGATCGCCGGGGCGCGCACGGCGGACGCACCGGCGGTGGTCGATGCGGCTGCAGCCGGTGAACCGTGGGCGCTCGCCGTGCTCGAGCGGGTCGGTGCGCGCCTGGGGGTCGCCATCGCCTCGGTCGTGTCGGTGCTGGACCCCTCCGTCGTCGTCGTGGGGGGCGGCGCGGGGGATGCGGCCGCCGCTTTCCTGCTCCCCGCCGCCCGTGACGCCTTCGCGATGCACCTCATGGGTGCGTCGCATCGTCCGCTCGTCCCGGTCGTCCCCGCGGAGCTCGGTGACGATGCGGGGGTGATCGGTGCGGCGCTGCTCGCTGCCGACGCGGCCGGTTCGGACGCACGCCATGGCGACAGTGGGGTCTCCCGGTGAGTGACTACCCGGTCCGAGCCGCGCTCACGCGGCGCTTCACCCTCGGCGTCCCCCGTGACGTCAGCATCGTCGGGCCGCCGGCCGCTCGACGTGTGCTCGCGCTGCGCAGCGACGCCGGTGACGATCCCGTCACCCACCTGTGGAGCTTCGACCCGCGCACCGGCGAAGGCGTGCGACTGCTGGACGCGCGGGCGCTCGGGGCCGACGAGGCGCAGCTGCCCCCGGCGGAGCGGGCGCGTCGTGAGCGCACGCGGGAGCAGGCGGGTGGGGTGACCGCCTACACGGTCGACCGTGCGGGGACGACCGTCGCCTGTGCCCTCGCAGGTCAGCTCGTCGTCACCGATGTCGACTCGGGCATCTCGCGAGTCATCGAGCTCGACGTGCCCGTGTTCGACCCCCGCATCTCGCCCGACGGTCGTCGGATCGCGCTGCACCATGACGACGGTGTCTCGGTGCTGACGCTCACCCAGGGCGGACCGGACGAGGATGCGAGGACGCTGCGACGGCTCGTCGAGGAGGACGGGGTCGTCTGGGGTCGCGCGGAGTTCATCGCGGCCGAGGAGATGGGCCGCATGCGGGGCATGTGGTGGTCCCCCTGCTCGACGAAGCTGGCGGTGACCCGCGTCGACGAGTCGAAGGTCCGGCGCGTCCACCTCGCCGACCTCGCCAGCCCCGAGCGCGGACCGACCGAGCTCGCCTACCCGTTCGCCGGCACGCCGAACGCCCACGTCACGCTCGCCGTCGTCGACGTCGAGACGGGGGAGCGGCACGCGCTCGATCTCGCCGGCGCCACGGGCGTCGAAGGGCCGGATGACCTCGAGTACCTGGCACGCGTCTCCTGGGACACCGAACCCCTCCTCATCGGGGTGCAGCCCCGCGACCAGCGGGCCCTGCACGTCCTCGCCCTCGAGGAGGGTGTGCTGCGCAGCGTGCGCCGCGTCGTCGGTCAACCCTGGGTCGAGCTCGTCCCAGGCGTCCCGGCCTGGCTCGACGGGCTGCTCACCGTCGAGGACGTCGCGGAGCCGGACGGGACGCTGCGCCGCGCGCTGTGCCGTGACGGGGCACCGTTGACCCCACCCGGCATCGAGGTCCGCGCCGTGCTGGGAGTGCATCGCGACGCGTCGGGCCCATCCGGGACGGTCGTCCTGTCGGTCTCGCGGGACGACCCGACCTGCACCGAGGCCCTCGCGCTGCGGCTCACGCCCGATCTCGCGCCCGATCTCGCGCCCGAGACCATCGACCTCTCGCCACCCACGCCGGGTGTCCACCATGCAGTGGTCTCGATCGGCGCGGACGGTGCTCCTGATGTCGTCGTCCGCCGGACGTCGAGCCTCGCGCACGATGGGCCGCGGATCACGGTCGCGTCAGCTGGGGGAGAGCACGAGCTGCCGTCCGTCGCTGAGCACCCGTCGCTCACGGTGACGGTCCGGATGCTCGAGCTCGGGCCAGCACGGTTGCGAGCCGCCCTGCTGCTCCCGGCAGGGCATCGTGACGGGGACGGGCCCTACCCGGTCGTGCTCGACCCCTACGGTGGCCCGCACGCGCAGCGCGTGCTGTCCGCACGGGCGGCGTTCCACGGCTCGCAGTGGCTTGCCGACCGTGGGTTCGCGGTGCTGGTCGTGGATGGTCGTGGGACCCCTGGTCGTGGACCTGCCTTCGAACATGCGGTGCACGGCGACCTCGCGACCCCCGCGCTCGAGGACCAGATCACGGCGCTCGATGCGGCTGCGGAGCTCGAACCGAGCCTCGACCTGGCACGGGTCGGGATCCGCGGCTGGTCCTACGGCGGGACGCTCGCCGCGCTCGCCGCGCTGCGGCGGCCCGACCGTTTCCGCTGCGCCATCGTGGGTGCGCCGGTGACGGACTGGCGGCTCTACGACACGCACTACACCGAGCGCTACCTCGGTCACCCCGACGCCGACCCCGATGCCTATCGTCGCTCCGCGGTGGTCCTGCCCGACGGGACGCTCGTCGCACCCGACGAGGGGGCGGCGTCGTCGGACCCGGCCGAGCTGCTCATCGTGCACGGACTCGTCGACGACAACGTGCTCGCGGCGAACAGCCTGCGACTCACCGAGGCGCTGCATGCGGCAGGACGACCGTTCACGTTCCTCCCGCTGACCAACGCGACCCACATGGCGTCGGACCCGCAGGTCGCCGCCCGGTTGCTGGAGGTCCAGGCGACCTTCCTCGAACGCTGCCTGCACGCACGCTGAGCGATCGCGCACGGTCGATCGCTCAGCGCAGTGGTCCGCCCGGCCCGCCCGGCCCGCCCATGCCGTCGCCGTCCTGCGCGCGGCGCCCCAGCAGGTAGATCCCGATCCCGACCCCGACGAGGGCGAGGACAGGGCTGATCCGTGCGACGGTGCTCAGCACCAGCAGTCCGACCAGCAGGATCGCGATCGGCCGGGCGATGCCGCGCAGCCGTTCGGACGTGAGCTGCCCGTCGGGCGAGGGGCCAGAGCCGCGGCTGTCGCGCGTGCGGGTCTCGCGCGCTCTCCGGCGTCGCGCCTCGGCCCGGGAGCGTGCCGCGTCGGCGATCGCATCCATGTTGTCGGCGAGCGCACGGACGGCGACGTCGGCCTGGCCGTCAGGCACGGTGACCAGGATGCCCTCGCGGGTGCGCTTCGCGTCGGGCGTGAGGTTCGCCCGCTGCAGGACCTGGACGAGCACTGTGGCCTGCTCCGGGGGCCACGTCCCGAGGTCCTTGGCCACGTCGCTCGCCCCAGATCGTCACCACGTCGGCTCTCGACGCGCCTGCCGTAGGCTACCCAGCACGGCCGACCCGACGGTCGGCCATCCGCTGAGCGGGAGGGTTCCGTGGGACGCATGTCCGGCGCGCCTGCGCTCTACCGGGTCCTGCGTGCGAGCCTGCCCAGCATCGTCATGCCGTACTTCAAGGTCACCGTCGAGGGGCTCGAGCACGTCCCGTCGGAGGGGCCGGCCGTCATCGCCGGCAACCACCTCTCCTTCATCGATTCGTTCGTGCTCGCGCTCTCGCTCCCTCGTCCGCTGTACTACCTCGGCAAGTCCGACTACTGGGAGTCCGCGCGGACGCGCTGGCTCGTCGCGGGTGCGGGGGTCGTCCCGGTCTACCGCGACGGCGGCGACCGTGGCGAGGGCAGCCTGCGAGCGGGCGTGAAGCTGCTGCAGCGCGGGGACCTGCTCGGCATCTACCCGGAGGGCACCCGCAGTCCTGACGGGCGGCTGTACCGGGGCAAGACCGGCCCGGTCCGGATGGCGATCGAGGCGGGCGCGCCCATCGTGCCGTTCGGGGTCATCGGATCCGACGTCGCGATGCCCCAGGACCGCAAGGTCATCCGGCGCGCTCCCATCACGCTGCGCTTCGGGCGACCGATCGACCTGTCGCGGTACTACGACCGCCGCACGGATCCGCTCGTGCTGCGCTCGGCGACGGACGAGGTCATGTACGAGATCATGCTGCTGTCCGGACAGGAGTACGTCGACGAGTACGCGTCGCACGTCAAGTCCGGAGCGGTCGACCTCGACGAGGAGCTGCCGCTCCCGCCGCCGCGTGACGCTGGCGAGCCGTCCGACGACCAGCGACCTGACGCGTCAGCGGGCTGAGTCGTCCCGGTCGAGGTCGATCGACAGCGAGTTGATGCAGTAGCGCAACCCGGTCGGCTGGTCCGGTGCATCCTCGAAGACGTGCCCCAGATGTCCGTCGCAGGTGCTGCAACGGACCTCGGTACGCACCATCCCGAGCGACCGGTCGACGTGCTCGACGATCGCGTCGTCCTCGAGCGGAGCGAAGAAGCTCGGCCAGCCGCAGTGGGCATCGAACTTCGTCTCGGAGCGGAACAGCGGCGTTCCGCAGCCGGCGCACCGGTAGGTGCCGTCGCTGGTCTCGTCCCAGTACGCGCCGGTGAAGGGACGCTCCGTCCCGGCCTGACGGAGCACGTGATAGGCGGCCGGCGTCAGCCGCTCGCGCCAGGCGGCATCGTCGAGCTCGAAGCGTCCGTCCATGCTGTCCTCCTCGTCGGGCTCGCCGTCGGGCGCAGCCCGGTCCGGTCACCCGTCAGTGATGCGCGCCCATCCACCGCTGCGCTCGACGGCGGCGCGCCACCCGGTGAGCAGATGCTCGCGGTCCGCAGCGTCCATGCGCGGCTCGAAGCGGCGGTCCAGCTGCCACACGTCGGCCACCGCGTCGAGCGATGACCATATGCCGGCACCGAGCCCTGCGAGGAACGCTGCACCGAGCACCGTCGTCTCGATGATCCTCGGTCGCACGACCGGGACGCCGAGCACGTCCGCCTGGAACCGGCACAGCAGATCGTTGGAGGCTGCGCCGCCGTCGACCCTGAGTTCCGCGAGCTCGATGCCGGCGTCCGCGCTCATCGCCGCGACGACGTCAGCGGTCTGATAGGCCATCGCTTCGAGCGCTGCTCGGGCCAGGTGGCGGCGGTCCGTGCCACGCGTCAGGCCGATCAGGAGTCCGCGGGCGTGCGGGTCCCAGTACGGCGCACCGAGGCCCGCGAACGCGGGCACGAGGTAGACCCCCTCGTTACCGGCGGGCAGCTCGGCAGCCAGCGCCTCGGTGTCGGCGGCCTGCTCGATGACGCCCAGCTGGTCGCGCAGCCAATGGACGCTGGCGCCGGTGACGAAGATCGCGCCCTCGAGCACGTACGTGTCGCGACCGTCGAGTCGCCACCCGACCGAGGTCAGCAGCCCCGCCGCCGAGCGGACGAGCTCTGCGCCGGTGTTGAACAGCAGGAACGATCCCGTCCCGTAGGTGTTCTTCGACGTGCCCGCCGTCCAGGCTCCCTGGCCGAACAGCGCCGACTGCTGGTCGCCGGCGATCCCGGTGATCGGAGCGGTGATCCCGAGGAACACGTCGGGGTCGCAGTCGCCGAAGTGGCCGCTCGAGTCGCGGATGTCCGGCAGGACGGAGGTCGGCACGTCGAGCAGCGCACACAGCTCGGGGGAGAACGCGCCGGTCGAGAGGTCGTAGAGCATCGTCCGTGAGGCGTTGGACGGCTCCGTCACGTGCTCCGCACCAGCCGTGAGCCGGGCGACGAGCCACGTGTCGATCGTCGCGAACGCCAGCTCGCCCCGCTCGGCCTGTTGCCGCGCGCCCGGGACCGTGTCGAGCAGCCAGGCCGCCTTCGTGCCCGAGAAGTACGCGTCGAGCACGAGCCCGGTCCGCTCACGGAGGAGCGCCTCATGGCCGTCGGCGCGCAGCTGCTCGCAGCGCTCCGCGGTCCGGCGGTCCTGCCACACGATGGCGCGGTGGATCGGTCGCAGCGTGTCGCGCTCGTAGAGCAGCGTGGTCTCCCGCTGGTTGGTGATCCCGATGCAGCTCACCGCCTCGGGCAGCACGTCGGACACCTTCAGCGCCTCGGCGCAGGCCGCGAGCGTCGCCTCCCAGATCTCATCAGCGTCGTGCTCGACCCAGCCGGGGCGCGGGAAGTACTGGGTGAACTCGCGGTAGCCGCTGCCGAGGATGCGGCCACCGTCGTCGACGATGAACCCTCGGACCCCGGTCGTCCCGGCGTCGATCGCGAGGATGCGCGCTGCCATGTGGTCCCTCGGTGTCAGCGGGCCGTGTCAACGGGCCGTGTCGGCGGGCGCCACGGTAGAACAGGGGGTGGTCGTTAGCATGCCGGACGAGCGACGAGGCGACGGCGAGGTGCGACGGTGATCAGACGGATCGGGCTCCTGACGGGCGGCGGTGACTGTTCGGGTCTGAACGCGGCCATCCGTGCGGTGGTCCGGCGCGCGGAGCAGGACAACGTCACCGTCTACGGGTTCCGCAACGGGTGGAAGGGCGTGCTCGACCAGGAGACCGAGGTCCTCGACCTGATGGCGACGCGGGGACTCCTGCACCGGGGAGGGACGTCGCTGGGGACCTCACGGGTCAGCCCGTACTACGAACCGGACGGGGTCCGTGGCGTCACCGACGCGATGGAGGTCCACCGCCTCGACGGTCTGATCGTCATCGGTGGTGAAGGGACCCTCTCGGCGTCGCTCCGGCTGTACCGCGACGAGGGCGTCCCCATCGTCGGGATCCCGAAGACCATCGACAACGACGTCGCCGAGACGGACCTCAGCATCGGGTTCCTCACGGCCGTTCGGGTCGCGAGCGAGGCGGCGGACCGGTTGCACTCGACCGCGGAGTCCCACGACCGGGTCATGGTGCTCGAGGTGATGGGTCGGCATGCGGGGTGGATCGCCACCTACGCGGGGATCGCCGGGGGAGCGGACGCGATCCTCATCCCTGAGGTGCCCTTCGACATCGACCGTGTCGCTCGACACCTCCGTCACCGCGCGGGGACCGGGCGGGACTTCTCCGTCGTCGTGGTCGCAGAGGGAGCCGAGCCGGTCCCAGGGACGATGGAGCTGCCCGAGTCGCCGAAGGACGAGTTCGGACGACCACGCCTGGGTGGGATCGGGCACACGATCGCGCACGAGCTCGAGCAGCGGACCGGGTTCGACACGCGCGTGACGATCCTCGGGCATGTCCAGCGCGGCGGCACGCCGACGCCCGTCGACCGCATCATCGCGAGCCAGATGGGGGTCGCCGCGGTCGAGTCAGCGCTCGAGGGAGCCTGGGGGACGATGGCCGCCGTGCAGCGCTTCGAGGCCGCGCGCGTCCCGCTCGAGGACGCGACGCGCGAGCTCAAGCGGGTCCCCGAGTCCCTCTACCGCGTCGGCGAGGTGTTCTTCGGCTGAGCCTCGACCTGCGCGGTGCGACGGCTCAGGAGCCCTGGCCCCAGCCCTGCGAGCGGCCCGTGCTGCCGACGTTGAGGTCGAAGTCGACGACCCGATCCGCAGCCGCCGCGAAGCGCGCGACCGTCTCACGGAGCTTCGGGATGTCGTCGTGCACGAGCGCCTGCGGACCGTCGCACAGGGCGCGCTCCGGGTCGGGGTGCACGTCGACGATGACGCCGTCCGCCCCGACCGCGATAGCGGAACGGATGAGTGGCAGCACGAGGTCGCGGCGTCCGCCCGAGTGGGACGGGTCGATGAGGACCGGCAGGTGCGTGAGTGCCTGGACGACGGGGACGGCCGACACGTCGAGCGTGTTGCGGGTCATCGGCTCGAAGGTCCGAACCCCCCGCTCGCACAGCACGACCTGGAGGTTGCCGGTGTGCGCGATGTACTCGGCCGCCATGACCCACTCCTCGATCGTGGCGGTCATGCCACGCTTGAGCAGCACCGGCTTGCCGGAGAGGCCGACCTCCTTGAGGAGCTGGAAGTTCTGCATGTTGCGCGTACCGACCTGCAGCATGTCGGCCTTGCGAGCCACGGTCTCCACGTCGGCGGGCGTGACGACCTCGGTCACGAACGGGAGCCCGATGTCACGCGCGACCTCGTGGAGGATGTCGAGCCCGGACTCGCCCAGGCCCTGGAACGCGTAGGGCGAGGTGCGCGGCTTGTAGGCGCCACCGCGCAGGATCGTCGCGCCGGCATCGCGGGCCATCTCGCAGGCGAGCCGGGTCTGCTCCGGCGTCTCGACCGCACACGGGCCGGCGATGATGGTGACGGAGTCGCGCCCGATGCGGCGATCTCCGACCTCGACGGTCGAGGGTCGTGGCTGCGCGTCGTTGCTGACGAGCTTGAACGCGCGGCTGACGCGGATCACGTCCTCGACGTTGGGGAACGCGTGCAGCGGAAGCTCCGCGAACTGCGTCAGGTCACCGACCAGACCGATGATGGTCTGGTTGCGCCCCTTCGAGACGAAGCACTCACCTCCGACGGCGCTGACCGCGTCGACGACACGTTCGATGTCGCCGTCCGTCGCGGTGGATCGCATGACCACAACCATTGACGCATCCTCTCTCGTCACGTCACTGCTCCCGACGTCGAAGGCCCCGGGGTTGCTCCCCGGGGCCTCTGCTGCTGCGATGCGCCTTCAGTGCGCTCGACCGGCATGACCCCGAGGGCGGCCGTAGCCGTCCCCGAACCAGAAGAAGCGATAGTCGTTGCGCATGCGGCGGACGGTAGCACGATGCTGGCCCACGCCGCACCCCACAGCCGTTCGCACGGTCGGGTCAGCGTTAGGCTGCTGCTCGACATCGAGTCTCGGAGGACGCGCATGGCACCGGTGGAGGGCGCGGTGGTGCGTGCCATGCCGGTCGCTCCGGAGGACCGACGATGCGGCGCCTGCGGTCGGGGCAACGACCCGCGTCGGGAGCTGTGCACCGTCTGCGGCGCAGACCTCGAGACGGGCCTCCCGGTGGAGGTCGCGCTGGGTGCCGCGCCGCGCCGGGTCGTCCGCTCTCGCTCCGAACGTCGGGAACGCGCCCTCCTCGTCGCGCTCGGCGCAGCCGTCGTGATCGCCGCTGCCGTGGTGCCCCTGCTCGCGCTGGGGCTCGGACCGTTCGCGCCGACCGAGCGTCTCGAACCGGCACTGCTGCTGCGGGCCGCCTACCCGGACGAGCCGGTAGCGCTCCCCGTGGCGACCGTCGCGACGACGACGACCGCAGTCGTGCCCGACCGTGACCTCTCGGCGCTCAACCTGATCGATGGGGACGGGCTCAGCGCATGGGTCGGGCTGCCGGTCGAGGGGGACGACGCGGGTGAGGTCATCCAGCTCGTCCTCGAGCGGCCGGCCTGGGTCGTGCGCATCCAGCTCCGCAACGGTGACCACCTCTCTCCCGATGCGTACGAGCGCAGCGGCCGGCTGCAGCGTGGGCTGCTCAGCTTCGACGGTGGGCGCGATCACCGCATCGATCTGCTCGACATCGGTCGCCAGGCGCAGGTCATCGAGCTGCCGGCGCCCGAGCTGACGACGAGGGTGACCATCCGGGTCGACCGGGTGTTCGCCGGGACCGGCTCGCGGGGCGTCGCCATCTCGGAGGTATCGCTCGTCGGTTGGACGGCCGACGCCTCCGACGCGGCCCTCGCACGTCAGCGGGCGCAGTGGC
>LFIK01000772.1_pt1 | contig 24356 bp, 25 predicted proteins | sample 643401 | NCBI WGS metagenome assembly LFIK01 (sample SAMN03777447, study PRJNA286221) | soda lake metagenome | biome: soda lake; feature: Kulunda steppe; material: water; isolation source: sample T5-Br brine of Lake Tanatar-5 | place: Russia: Kulunda steppe | collected 2010-07
GCGCGGCGGTGACGATGCCGGAGGCCTCGCGTTCGCCCCGGCTCTCGATCATCATCAGCCCCGAGCGCGCCAGCATCGCCCCGATCACGATCACGGCGAGATCCACCACCACGAAGAACCGCAGGCGCAGCCATTCGGGGATCGCGTCGGTGAGGATCGTGAAGCGGATGTGGCGGTCCTGCAGATAGGCGAGCGCGATGCCGAACATGATGCCGTAGATCGCCAGGAAGACGGGCATCTGTTCGCCCCAGGGCAGCGAGCGGCCGATGGCGTAGCGCTGCGCCGAATTGATGAACACGATCAGGAACACCCCGGCCATGCTGAGCGCGGCGAGCGCCCCGCAGATCCAGGCCAGCCCCGCATTGAGCCTTGCGAGCATCGCCCGTCCTCCCGGCAGGGGCGCGGGCCGGGCTGGCCCGCGCCGGTGGCGTTACTGGCTGGCCGTCTCGACCGCGTCGCGCAGCCGCGCGATCCACTCGGCCTCATCGCCCAGCTCCTCCTCGAGCCAGGAGATCACCGCCGGCTGTGCGAGGTCGCGAAACTGCGCGAGCTCCTCGGCGTTCGGCGCATAGACCTGCATCCCCTCCTCCTCGAGCGCGGTCAGCCCCTCGGCGGAGGTGAACTGCTGGATCGACCGGCCCATGTTGCCCGCCACGACCGCGGCGCGGTCGATCACCGCGCGGTCATCGGCGTCGAGCGACTGGTAGAACTCCTCGTTGATGACGAGAAAGTCGGCGGCATACACATGGCCGTCGAGGGTGATGTAGTCCTGCATCTCATAGAGATTGTTGTTGTAGATCACCCCGACCGGGTTCTCCTGGCCGTCCACGACGCCGGTGGCGAGCGCGCCGGGCAGTTCCGTCCACGGCACCGGGGTGGGCTCGGCGCCGAGCGCGGAGACGAGCTCGACATAGAGCGGGATGTCCTGCACCCGGATGCGCAGACCCTCCATGTCGGCGGGGGTGCGCACCTCGCGCTCGGAGTTGGTGAAGTGGCGCACGCCGGTCTCACCGTAAGCGAGGGTGCGCAGGCCCGACTGTTCGAGGCAGTATTCGGCGAGCGCATCGCCGAACGCGCCGTCGAGCACCTCCCAGGCCACGGTTTCGTCGGGGAACATGTAGGGGATGTCGAGCACCTGCGCGGGCCGGCAGACCCGGCTCATCGCGCCCGAGACCATCACCACCTGGGCGAGGCCCTCCTGCGCCTGTTCGACGAGCTCGTTCTCGTCGCCGAGCGCGCCGGCGGGGAAGAGCTCGACGGCGATGTCGGTTTCGGCCTCGACGATGTTCTTGAAGATCTGCGCCGCCGCGCCCTTCTTCGAGGCGGTCCAGTCCTCCGGATCGACATGGCCGAAGCGGATGGTCTGGGCGTTCGCCGCCGCCCCCATGACAAGCGCGGTCGCGGCGATGCCGCCGATGATGGTGGTGTTGAGGTAACGCATCGGGTCCTCCCTTTGTTGCGTCAGTGTGCCGGAGATCCGGCGCGAACGAGCGCGGCGCGGGCGCGCCTCACTCGGTGAAACTCTCGAAGGTGGCGCGCATGCGCGCGGGATCGGCGGCGCGGCCGGTGAACAGTTCGAAGGCGCGCACCGCCTGAAACACGGCCATTCCGGACCCCGGCAACACCTTGCATCCGCGCGACCCCGCCGCCTTGAGAAGCGCGGTCTCGAGCGGAAAATAGACGATGTCGGCCACCCAGAGCCCCGGATGCAGCAGCTCGGCGTCGAGGGGCGTGCCGGGCAGCTTGGCCATGCCCACCGGCGTGCAGTTGACCACGCCGTCGAGATCGTCGCGCAGCGCGGTGTCCGCATCCGACACCCGGGCGCGCCCCGGATGGGTCGACTCGAGTCGCTCTGCCAGCGCCGCGGCCCGCGCCGGGTCGGTGTCGGCGATCAGGAGCGTGCCGACCCCGCAATCGAGCAGCGCATGCGCGACCGCCACCCCCGCACCCCCTGCGCCGAGCTGCAGCACCCGGTCGCGCGGCGCGCGCCCCATCCCGCGGCGGAAACTTTCGGCGAAACCCCAGCGATCGGTATTGTGCCCACGCCGGCGGCCGTTCTCGAAGATCACGGTGTTCACCGCGCCCACGGCGCGCGCGGCGTCCGAGAGGTCATCGAGGTGATCCATCACCGCGATCTTGTGCGGAAAGGTCACGTTGAGCCCGGCAAAGCCGCACAGCTCGGCAGCGTCGAGGATCGCGCTCACGGGGCGGTCGAGGCGCGGCCTGTCGGTGTCGAACAGGCGATAGCACAGCCGCACACCCTGCGCCGCCGCCTCGGCCTCCTGCATCCGCGGGGTGCGCGAAAGCTGGATGCCGCCGCCCACGAGCCCCACAAGCACCGACGGCGCGCAATCGCGGCCGGTGACGCCCTCACGGCCCTCCCCTCGGGACTGCACATGCTCCATGACGTCCTCCCTGCGGCAACTCCCCTCGCCGGCAACACCCATAATGAACCATTCGGTTAATTCGTCAAGGAAAAATGTACTGGCCGGTTAAATGAGCGTGGTGCATGATCGTCAAAGCCATGCGAGGATGCGCCCATGAGCGAGTCGAAAGCCCGTGCCCGCTGGAAGCAGGATCCCGACGCGGTGCGCGCCGACATCCTGCGCGTGGCGACCGAGGAATTCGCGCGTGCCGGGCTCGAAGGTGCGCGCATGGACGAGATCGCCGCGCGCACGCGCAGCTCGAAGCGCATGATCTACTACTATTTCGGCGACAAGGAATCGCTCTATCGGGCGGTGCTGGAGCAGGCTTACCGGGACATGCGCCTCGGCGAGCAGGAGCTCGCCCTCGGGGATCAGGCGCCGCGTGAGGCGCTCGCCGAGCTCGTGCGTTATTCCTTCGACCATCACGGCCGCAACGCCACCTTCATCCACCTGGTGATGAACGAGAACATGCACGACGCGCAGTATCTGCAGGTGGCGCCCGACATCCGCGATCTTAACGCCTCCGCGATCGATCGGGTGCGCCGGATCTATGAGCGTGGCGTCGCCGAGGGCGCGTTCCGCCCCGGCCTCGACGCGGTGCAGCTGCACTGGATGATCAGCGGCTTGTGCTTTTTCAACCGCTCGAACCGCGCCACTTTCGCCGCACTCTTCGGCCCGGCCCTGTTCACCGAGCCGGGCCAGGACGGGTTGCGCGAAGAGGTCGTCGCGATGGTGCTGCGCTATGTGGGTGCCGGTCCCTAGAGCAGAAAAATGATCCCGATCCCGGCCGGCAACGCCGCAAACCGGGTCAGCTCGAAGATCGGCCGCTTCACCCCGCCGATGATCGCGAAGCTGATCAGCCACAGCCCGACCGCGATCTGCGCCATCGCCGCCAGCGCCGCGACCGGCTCCGTCGCGATCATGAGCAGCGCGGGATTCGCGATGAAGCCGAGCGGCACCACAAACAGGCCCACCCCGAGGCGCATCGCGTTGCCCGCCACCGGCAGCCAGGGCGTGCGCGCGATCCCCGCCGCGATGAACACATTGCCGCAGACCGGCGGCGTGATCGTGCACAGGAGCGCATACCAGAACACGAAGAGATGCGCGTAAAGCGGCTCCACCCCGAGATCGACAAGCGCCGGCGCGGCCACAGCGGCGACGATCACATAGGCCGCCGTCGTCGGCAGCTCCATCCCCAGCACAAGCCCCGCAAGCGCCGTGAGCAGAAGCGCGATCCACAGCTCGCCGCCCGACGCGCTCAGGATCAGCGAGGTCAGCTTCACGCCGAGCCCAGTCATGTTGAACACGCCCACGATGATCCCCGCGCAGATGATCACCGCCGCGATGATCGCGACCTGCGTGGCCGCCGTCACCACGGCGAGCTGCGTGCGCCGCCACCAGCCCGCGAGCGACAGCGTGCCATCCTCCTCGAAGATCAGCGTCAGCCAGGTGACGAAGGTCGCGAACACCGCCGCGTAGGCCAACGTGTAGGAGGTGAAGGCAAGCGTGCCGATCAGGATGGAGAACGGCAGCAGGAAGAACGGCAGCGACCGCGCCACCGCGCGCCAGCCCGGCAGCGCGTCGCGCGACAGCGCCGGCAGGTCGTAGCGACGCGCATAGGTCTGCACCCCGAACCAGGCGGCCATGAAGAACAGGATCGCCGGCAGCGTCGCCGCGACCATGATCTCGGTGTAGGGCAGGCGCACGAGCTCGGCCATCACGAACACCCCCGCCCCCATGACCGGCGGCAGGATCTGCCCGCCCGTGCTGGCGACGGCCTCCACCGACGCCGCGAGCGAGCGCGGATAGCCCAGCCGCTTCATCGCCGGGATCGTGACCATGCCGGTGGTCGCGGTGTTCGCCGCCGCCACGCCGGAGATCGAGCCGTAGAACGCCGAGGACAGGATGGCGACCTTGGCACCGCCCGCGCGCAACCGCCCCGCGATCTGGGTGGCGAAGGCCATGAAGCCGGTCCCCGCCTGCCCAGCCGCGATGAAGCCGCCAAGGATCACGAACATCGCGATGACATTGACGGAGGTGCCCGTCAGCGTGCCCCACAGGCCGCCCTCGGTGATCGTCAGCGTGCCGAAGATGTAGGCGGGTGTGGCGCCGGAATGGCCGAAATAGCCGGGCACATATGGCCCGAGGAAGGCATAGGCGAGCACCAGCGCGGCGACCGCCGGCAGCACGATCTTGATCGCACGCCGCGCCATCTCCAGCACCACCACGATCAGCGCGATCGCGACCACGTATTGCAGCTCGCCCCGGATCGCGCCGAATTGCCCGATCAGATCGCTACGGTTGAAGATGATGAAGGCACAGGCCGCGAGCCCCACCAGCCCGAAGGCATAGCCCGACTGCCGCGCGAGCGGCGACGCGTCGTCGCGGTACCCCACGAAGAAAATGAACGGCAGCGCCAGCGCGAGATGCAGCGGCCGGGTTATCAGCGCGGGGATCAGCCCGGAGAAGGCGTTGTAGATGTGAAACCCCACCGACAGCGCCGCGAGCAGGATCGCGACCGCACCGTAATGGACCTCGTCGATGGTGACGCCGAGCGCGCCGGGGCGCTCGGCGGAAAGGCTCTGGCTGCTCACCGCATATCGTCGGGGATCTCGACGCCCTGCTGCTCATAGAAGTCGATGACGCCCGGATGCAGCGGCGCGCTGAGCTGCGCGACAAGCTCGGGCGTCACCCCGGCCCACCAGGGATTCTCCTCGGCGAGATCCTCGCGCTGCTGCCAGAACTGCGCGACCACGAAGCGCGCCGTCTCGTCATCCATGTTGGTGCCGTAAGCGCCCACCGGCACGGCGACGGTCTCGACATCCGCGTCCTGGCCCGCATACGTCCCGCCCGCGATCGTCACCGCGCCGGCGGCGGGGTTTTCGCCAATGATCCGCTCGCGCTCCGCCTCGGTGAAGCTCAACACGCGCACATCGAGGGTCGCGGCGAGCTCCTGCACCTGCGGCGTGGGATGCGAGCTGCAGGTGGCGTAGCCGTCGGCCTGGTTGTTGCGCAGCGCGTCGGGCGCGCCCGCAAGCTCCATCTCCGGCATGTCGAGATCGTCGGTCAGGTCGAGCAGATCGAGCACCGTGGCCGTCTGCCCGGCGCAGAAGGTGCCCGTACCGCCGGGGATGAAGGTGTGCCCGGCGAGGTCGGAGACGCTCTCGATGCCGCTATCGGCGCGGACCACGAAATGGATCGTGATGAAGGGCATCGGAAACAGCGTGCGGATGCCGTCGAAATCGCCCTGATCGAAGGGCTCGTTGCCCGCGAAGGCATCGTCGATGAGGTTGGGCGGCGAGGTGAACAGGAAGGCACCGGGCCGCGCCCCGGCTTCCATCACGTTCTGCACCGAGCCCTGGCTTTCCTCGACCGTGGGCTGGATGGCGCCGTCGCTCTCGGCGCGCAGCATCTCGGCGAGCTGCACGGTCATCACGTAATAGGACGACGACGAGGACGCCGATTTCAGCGTCAGCTGCGTGTCGGCCAGTGCGGGCGCCGCCGCCGCGACCCCCGCAACCCCGAGCGCGGCCGCCGCGCGGCGCGTCTTCGAAAGCGTTATCCTGACGGTCATGTGTCTTTCCTCCCCGTTGCGGCGCCCCGCGAGGCACCCGGCCGGCATCCGTCACCAGCCTTGCGGCCCATCGGTAACAACGCCTCACAGGGAAGGCAACGCAAGAGGCCGGGCGCGCGCGCCCGGCCCCGTCTTCGCCCGCGATGCGGGCCTCAGTCCTCGTCGATCGACACCGCCACGAACCGCGGCTCGCCGCCGCGCTGGATCAGGAGCAGGATCGAGCTGCGCCCCGCCTCGCGCGCCGACTCGATGCGTTCGGCGAGATCGGCGGGCGTCGTGACCGAACGCTGGCTCGCCTGGGTAATCACGTCACCGGGCATCACGCCCTTCTCGTCGGCGTCACTGCCCGAGGCGACATCCTCGACGACGATGCCCTCGATATCATCGGCCAGCCCCATCTCCTCGCGCATCTCCGCGCTCAGCGTGGCCACGGTGAGGCCGATCATCTGATCCTCCTCGCGGGTCTCGGGCGGCTCGGCCTCGGTCTCCTCCTCGTCGGCGGCGCTGCCCGTGGCGATTTCGCGGCGGCCGAGTTCGACGGTCAGCGTCAGAAGGTCGTCATCGCGGTAGACCTCGAGATCGACCTCGCGGCCCACCTCGGCATCGCCGACGCGGCGCACGAGCATGTTGGTGTCCTCGATCTCGACCCCGTCGAAGCCGACGATCACGTCGCCGGCCTCGACCCCCGCCGCGCGGGCCGGGCCATCGGGCACGTCGGTGACCATCGCGCCCGCCGTGCTGTCGAGGCCGAGCGCCTCGGCCATGTCGTCGGTCACGTTCTGGATCTGGACACCGAGCCAGCCGCGCCGGGTCTCGCCGAATTCCTGAAGCTGGGCGACCACGCCCTCGACGACATTCGACGACATCGCGAAACCGATGCCCACCGAGCCACCCGTCGGGGACAGAATGGCGGTGTTCACCCCGATGACCTCGCCATCCATGTTGAACAGCGGGCCGCCGGAATTGCCGCGGTTGATCGCCGCGTCGGTCTGGATGAAGTCGTCATAGCCGCCCTGCAGCACGCGGCCGCTCGCCGAGATGATCCCCGCCGAAACCGAGAAGCCCTGCCCGAGCGGGTTGCCCATCGCCACGACCCAGTCGCCCACGCGCGAGGCCTCGGCATCGCCGAAGCTCACATAGGGCAGCGGCATGTCGGCCTCGACCTTCAAGAGCGCGATATCGGTCTGATCATCGGTGCCGATCACCTCGGCGGGCAGCTCCTCGCCCTCGAAGAACTCGATGAGAATCTCGTCGGCGCGTTCGATGACGTGGTTGTTGGTGACGATGTAGCCGTCCTCGGAAATCACGAAACCCGAGCCCAGCGCCTCGCCGCGCCGGCTTTCCGGGCGGCCGTTATCGGGGCCGTCCGGCCCGCCGAAGAAATCGCGGAAGAACTCCTCGAAGGGCGACCCCTCGGGCACGCGCGGCATGTCGCGCGAGGGGGCCTCGACGGTCGTGGTGGTGGTGATGTTGACCACGGACGGGCTCACCGACTCGGCGAGATCGGCGAAACTTTCCGGCGCACCGGCGGGTTGCGCATTAGCGGCCTGGGCCACCAGGAGCGCACCGCCGACAACGATCCCTGTGACGGCACAGGTCACCTGCTGATATGAGGAGGGGCGCGTCGTCGCCTCGGATTCCATGAAGCTCTCCTTTCCTGACGGTGACCGGGTCGCGCGTCACCTGCATTCACACCCTGGATAGATAGGGCGCCCGCGATAGCACTCAAAGGACCCACGCGCTCTCAAGAGCGCGTGACCCGCGCCGGCGGCGCACCGCTCACACACCGAGTCCGCGCGCCAGCCATAACAATACGACGCCGATGGCGATCGCGCCGAGCCCGACGAGCCGGCGTGTCTCCACCGGCATACGCGTCACCAGCGCGAGCATGTCCTCGATGCGTGAAGGGGCCAGTGCAAACACCAGCCCCTCCACCACGAGCACCAGCCCGATGGCCAGAACCAAGACACCCATCACTGGGCGGCAGGCTCCAGCGGCCCGGCGCCGAGGCGCAGATCGTCACCGAGGCGCGCTTCGCCCTCGGGATCGGTCGTGTCCTCCTCGTCGGCGTCGGCCTCGGGCATCACGGCTTCCAGCGCCTGCGTTCCGTCGCCGCGCAGATACTGGAAGAACTGGCTGTCCGGGCGCATCACCATGGTCGAGTTCTCGCCCCGCAGCGCACGCTCATAGGATGTCAGCGAGCGGGTAAAGGCAAAGAACTCCTCGTCGCGGCCGAAGGCTTCGGCATAGACCGCGTTGCGCTCGGCATCGGCCTCACCGCGGACCACCTCGGCCTCGCGCTCGGCCGTGGAGACGATCTCGACCACGGTCCGGTCGGCGAGCGCCCGTACGCGTTGCGCGGCCTCTTCACCGCGGGCGCGCTCGTCGGCGGCCTCGCGCTCGCGCTCGGCGCGCATCCGGGCATAGGTCGCCTCGAGGTTCTGTTCGGGCAGGTCCGTGCGCGTGAGCCGCACATCGACCACCTCGACGCCGAGGGTCGCCGCCTCGCGCCGCGCCAGGTCGCGGATCCGGTTCATCAGCGCCGTGCGGTCCTCCGAGAGCACCGCACCCGAGGGAACCGAGCCGAGCACTTCGCGGATGGCGGCGTTCATGATCCGCTCCATCCGGCCCTGCGCCGCGGCCACCCCTTCGACGCCAACCGATTCCCGGAACCGCACCGTGTCCACGATGCGCCAGCGGGCGAAGGCGTCAACGATGAGACGGCGGTCGTCGAGCGGCGTGACCTCGAGCGGCTCCGACTGCAGCCCGAGGATCCGCGAGTCGTAGCGCACCACTTCCTGCACGATGGGCAGCTTGAAGTGCAGCCCCGGCTCGTCGCGCGTCTGCTTGAGCTGGCCGAACTGCAGCACCAGCACATTCTCGCGCTCATCGACCACATAGACGGATGCCAGACCCAGCGCGCCGAGGATCACGAGCACCGGAAGGAGAAACATGGAAACGCGCATCAGTTGCCTCCCGTGAAGCTGGTTGTCGTGCCGGTGCCGGCCCCGCTGGCACCGACGGCCTGGGTGGTGCGCTCGCGCACCTCGCGGGCCTCGTCCCCGGAGTAGTCATCGCCGTTGTCGCTGCTCGAGCGGGTGCGCTGCAACTCGTTGAGCGGCAGGTAGGGCACCACGCCGGAGCCGCCGGCCTCGCCGCCCGAAACGCCGTCGAGCAACACCTTGTCCATGTCGCCCAGCACGTTCTCCATCGTCTCGAGATACATGCGTCGCCGCGTGACCTCGGGCGCGTTGACGTATTCGTCATAGACCGCGATGAAGCGGCTCGCCTCGCCCTCGGCGACGTTGATCACCCGGGCGCGGTAGCCCTCCGCCGACTCGCGGATCTCGGCGGCGTCACCGCGCGCGCCCGCGAGAACGCGGTTGGCGTAGGCATCCGCCTGGCGCTCGAGCCGGTCGCGCTCCTGGCGCGCGGCCTGGACTTCGCGGAAGCTGTCGATCACCTCGGCCGGCGGGTCGGCGCGGTCGAAGTTCACCCGGATGACGTTGATGCCCGACTCGTAGCTGTCGAGCGTGCCCTGCACTGCCTGACGCAGATCCGCCGCGATCGCGCCACGGTCGCGGTTGAGGATCGGCGAGAGCTCCGAGCGCGCGATGATGTCGCGCATCGCCGATTCCGACACCGCTCGGACCGTGTTCGTCGGATCCGCGAGGTTGAACAGGAAATTGGGCGGGTTCGACACGTTCCAGATCACCTGGAACTCGACATCGACGATCGCCTCGTCGCGCGTCAGCATCAGCCCGGTGTCGAGCCCGGCGCGCTCGACGCCGACCTCGGTGACGCGCTCGCCCGTCACCTGCACGATCTCGTGCGTGATGATCGGCCATGGCGCGAAGTTCAGGCCCGGCTGTCCGGTGCTGGAGTACTGGCCGAACATCAGCTCGACCGAGCGCTCCTCGGGATTGACCGAGTAGATAGAATTGAACGCCCAGAGCCCCGCGACGAGCAGCGCGCCGACGCCGATCACACCGCGCGACGGCATGCCGGGGCCACCGCCACCATCGCCGCCGTTACCGCTGCCGCCACCGCGACCGCCCATCAGCACCTTGAGCTGCTTCTGGCCCTTCCTGACGAGATCGTCGATCTCGGGAATCTGCGGCCCGCCGCCGCCGCCGGAGCCGCCGCCGCCGCGGGGCGGTTCACCGCGCGGGCCGTCACCGCGCCCGCCGCCGCGGCCGCCGCCGCCCCATGGTCCACCACTGTTTGACATTGAACTTACCTGCTTTCCTTGACTTGAAGACTTTCACGCAAGCCGCCGGACGCCCGGCACCGCGTCATGTGGATCGGATCGGGACCTTCATCGTGACCAGCTCCTCCGCCATTGTCGGGTGCACGGCCATGGTGTGGTCGAAGTCCTCCTTCGTCGCGCCCATCCCGAGCGCGATCGCCGCGAGCTGAATCAATTCTCCCGCACCGTCCGCGACGATGTGACAGCCGAGAACCCGCCCGGTCGCGCGGCTCACGACGAGTTTCATCATCGCACGATCGTCCCGCCCGGCAAAGGCCGAATGCATCGGACGAAACGACGCGCCATAGACCTCGACGGGCTCGCGCGCCATCGCGTCCTCCTCGCTCAGCCCGACCGAGCCGAACTCCGGACGGGTGAACACCGCGCTGGCCACCAGGGCATGATCGACGGTGCGCGGGGTGGCACAGAACACGGTGCGCGCGAAGGCCTCGCCCTCGCGGATCGCCACCGGGGTGAGGTTGACACGGTCCGTCGCATCGCCGACGGCGTAGATCGAGGGAACCGCGGTCTGTGAATACGCATCGACGGGGACCTCGCCACGCGCGCCGAGCGCGACGCCCGCCGCCGCCAGACCGAGCCCGCCGGTATTCGGCGTGCGCCCGGTCGCGTAGAGCACCTGCTCGAAGACACGGCTGCGGCCCTGCGTGTCGGTGACGCGAAAACCGTCCGCGACGCGCTCTATCGACTCGACATCGGTCCCCACCTCGAGCCCGACGCCATGCGCCCGCATCGCCCCGGCGACATGCGCGCGCGCCTCGCCGTCGAAGCCGCGCAGGATCTGCTCGCCGCGGTAGAGTTGCGTCACCTCGACGCCGAGGCCGTTGAAAATGCAGGAAAACTCGCTCGCGATATAGCCGCCGCCGACGACCAGCAGGCTACGCGGCAGCGCCTCGAGGTGAAACACGTCATCGGAGGTCATCACCCCCGCCGCCGCGCCGATCTCCGGCACCCAGGGCCGCCCCCCCGTCGCCACGAGAATGTGGCGCGCGCGAAACCGTCGCCCATCCGACAGCGCCACGGTATGCGCATCCTCGATGGTCGCGCGCGCAGCGTAGGTCGAGACCCCGGCGCGTTCGAGATTGGCGTGATAGATCCCTTCGAGTCGCGCGAGTTCGCCGTGCATCGCCGCGCGAAACCCCGGCCAGTCGAGGGCGCCTGCATCGACCTGCCAGCCATAGGCGCGCGCATCGGCCATCGACGCCGGAAAATCCGCCGCGAACACCATCAGTTTCTTGGGCACGCAGCCGCGGATCACGCAGGTGCCTCCCATCCGGTCCTCTTCGGCGAGCGCGACCGACGCGCCGCCCTCGGCCGCCGCGATGCGCGCCGCGCGCACCCCGCCGGAGCCGCCGCCGATCACGAAAAGGTCATAGTCGAAAGTCATTCGGCACTCCGCTTACCGCCGTTGGCGGCCCGTTCAAAGATCGTCACGAAAGATGTTCTCACGCTCGTCGAAATCGATTCGCTCATGGGTGACTGCACCGGTGGCACCGTCGCGAATCTCCACCCGCCCGTCGCCGTGGCCGATCACCACCCGGTCGCACATGCCCACGAAGAGCCCGTTCTCCACGACGCCGGGCACCTGGTTGAGCTGCATCGCGAGCGCGCCCGGCGCGGCGATACGGCGCAGCGACAGGTCGAGGATGTGATTGCCCTCATCGGTGCGAAAGGGCGCGTCATCCGCCATCCGCAGCGCGATCTCGCGCCCCATCACGTCGGCGCCGGCCAGCACCTCGTCGATCTGCGCGCGCGTCGAGGACAGGCCGAAGGGGATGACCTCCACCGGCAGCGCGAAGGCACCGAGTGCCGCGACCTCCTTGGCCGCGTCGGTGATCACGATCAGCCGCTCCGATGCCGCCGCGACGATTTTCTCGTGCAGCAGCGCGCCACCGCCGCCCTTGATGAGATCGAGCGCCGGGTCGAATTCGTCGGCGCCGTCGATCGTGACATCGAGCCAGCCGGCCTCGTCGAGCGTCGTCAGGGGGATGCCCTCGGTGCGCGCCTGCTGCGCGGTTCGCTGCGAGGTCGGCACGCCCGTGATCCCGAGCCCATCCTCGCGCACCATCCGCCCGAGGCACCGCACCATCCACGCCGCCGTGGACCCCGTTCCGAGGCCCACGCGCATCCCGTCTTTCACGCAATCCGCCGCATATTGCGCGGCCGCGAATTTCGCCCGCTCCCCGGCGGACCGTCCTGCCGTCATGCCGACCCCGTCTTAGCTCGACTTCATATAGGGCAGACGGGCGCGCTTCGCGAGGGCAAATCGGCGCATCCGGCCGGGCGCGTCACTGCTGGATGGTCTCGAGATAACGGTTGATCGCCACGACCTTGACCGGCACCTGCGGGCGGCGCCCATCGGGCAGCTCGACCCGCGTGAGCGGCCCGTCCATCAGGATCGCGTAACGCGGCATGTCGCTCGCCGCGATCTCGTGGAGCCCCTGCCCGTAGCCCTCGAGCCGCGCCAGCAGCAGGCCGATGGGGAATTCGCCGTCATTGTCGGCACTCAGCCGCGTGAGATCCGGCGCGTCGGGATGCGCGCCATCGACGCCGCCGACACCATGACAGGCGGCACAGTAATCCTCGTAAAGGGCGTGCCCGGCCTGCGCCGAGGGGCGCGGCGTGCAGGCCACGATCACACCCGCCAGCGCAACAAGCGCCGCCGCGCCGGTCAGGAATGGTACTGCTCGCATGTCTGCCTCCTTGTTCACGATGCGGTGAGGCTAACGCGGGCGGCGCGCGGATGCATCCGTTTTGTGCTCCGCCGGGCACCGGCACTGCGCGTCGGTTTCGGGCATGACAAGCGCCGCGCGGCGCGCCACACATGGGTGAACGGAGGTCATGATGCTCACGCTGCACTACGCGCCCGACAACGCCTCGCTCATCGTGCGCCTCGCGCTCGAGGCCGCCGCGGTGCCCTACACCACCCGCCTCGTCGATCGTCGCGCGCGCGCGCAGTGCGGCGCGGCCTATCGCCGTCTCAACCCGGCCGGGCGCATCCCGACACTCGAGACGCCCGATGGCCCCGTTTTCGAAACCGGGGCGATCCTGCTCTGGCTCGCCGAGCGGCATCCGGGCCTCGGCCCCGCCGCGCTGGCGCCGGAGCGCGGCGCGTGGCTGTCCTGGTTGTTCTTCGTCTCCAATACGCTGCACGCCGACATGCGCGCGCTGTTCTATCCCGCGGACCACGCCCCCGCCGGCGCCGCGCAGGCGCATCACACGCTGACGGCGCGCCGCCTCGTGCGCCATCTCGCGCTGATCGACGCGCATGCCCCGATCGCGCCGCAGTGTCCCGGCGCACTCGACTTCTACCTCGCCTGCTGCCTGCGCTGGTGCGCGCTCTACCCGCGCGGCGGTATCGGCTGGTTCGACCGCGCCGCCACGCCGGCACTGGCCCGGCTCGCCCGCGCTCTCGAAGGCCACCCCGCCGCGCTGGCGGCCGCCCGCGCCGAGGGCCTCGGCCCGACGCCCTTCTCCGCCCCGTCGCTCGCCGATCCCCCCGAAGGCAGCGCCACCTGAAAGGTCCGCCCGATGTTCCTGTCCGTGTTCGACCTTTTCAAGATCGGCATCGGTCCGTCGTCAAGCCACACGATGGGTCCGATGGTGGCCGCGGCGCGGTTTCTCGACACGCTGCGCGCTTCGCCCTTCACGACGGCGGGGCTGCGCGCCTCGCTGCATGGCTCGCTGGCCTTCACGGGCGTCGGCCACGGCACCGACCGTGCCGTGATGCTGGGCCTCGCGGGGTTCACGCCCGAGGATTTCGATGCCGCCGCGGCCGAGGCCACGCTCGCGGATCTGCGCCGCAGCGGGCACCTCGCGCCGCCGGGCCTCGGCCCGCTCGGCTTCGATCCGGCGCATGATCTCGTCTTTGATTACGGCCCCGCACTGCCCGGCCACGCCAACGGCTTGATCCTCACCGCGACCGACGCGCAGGGCGACGCGCTCCTGCACGAGACCTACTACTCCATCGGCGGCGGCTTCGTGCTCACCGCCGCAGAGCACGACGCCGGCCGCGACGGCGCGCCGCGCATCGACGTGCCCTACCCCTTCGAATCGGCTGCCGAGATGCTCGCGATGGCCCGCGATGGCGGGCTGAGCATCGCCGCGATGAAGCGCGCCAACGAGCGGCGCGTGCGCGCCGACGCGGCCATCGACGCGGGCATCACGCGGATCTGGTCGGTGATGGCCGACTGCATCGATCGCGGGCTCGCCGCCGAGGGTACGCTGCCGGGCGGGCTGTCGGTGCGCCGCCGCGCCGGGGCGATCGCGGGGCGGCTGCGCGCCGAGCACGGCCACAACCTCGCCGCGCCGCACATCGTCAATGACTGGATGAGCGTCTACGCGATGGCCGTCAACGAGGAGAACGCCGCCGGCGGGCAGGTCGTCACCGCGCCCACGAATGGCGCGGCGGGGGTGGTGCCGGCGGTGATCCGCTACTGGCTCGATCATGTGCCGGGCGCCTCGCGCGCGCGGCTCGGGGAGTTCCTGCTCACCGCGGCGGCGATCGGCGGGCTGGTCAAGCACAACGCCTCGATCTCGGGCGCCGAATGCGGCTGCCAGGCCGAGGTGGGCGCGGCGGCCGCGATGGCGGCGGCGGGCTTCGCGGCGGTGTCGGGCGGCACCCCCGCGCAGGTCGAGAACGCCGCCGAGATCGCGCTCGAGCACCATCTCGGCATGACCTGCGACCCGGTCGCCGGGCTCGTGCAGGTCCCCTGCATCGAGCGCAACGCGCTCGGCGCGATCAAGGCCGTCTCGGCGGCGAGCCTCGCGCTGCGCGGTGACGGGCAGCATTTCATGCCGCTCGACAACTGCATCAGCGCGCTGCGCGAGACCGGCGCCGACATGAGCGACAAATACAAGGAAACATCCCTCGGCGGCCTCGCCGTGAACGTCCCGAATTGCTGACCGGGCGCGCCTTCGATCCCTTGCGGCGACCCGGACGCCCGACGCATCCTCGGTCGCGAACCGTCGGTATCGAGGAGCGTCTTCATGCCCTTCCGCTTCTGGCGCCGCATCCGGTTGTTGCCCGGGGTGACGCTTAATCTGAGCAAATCGACCGCGTCGCTCTCCTTCGGTCCGCGCGGCGCGAAATACACCATCAGCCCGCGCGGCAATCGCGCCACCGCCGGACTTCCGGGCACGGGGCTGTTCTACACGGTGCGTGCGCCCGCGGCCGACCGCGCCGCGGCGCGCCCCGAGATCCCGGCGCATCAGCGGCTGTCGCTCGGCTTCTTCCGGCGCCTCGTGACGCCGCGCGCGGAGGCGGCCTTCGTCGATGGGCTGCGTGCCGTGCACGAGGGCGACATCGCCGCCGCGCGCGCGGCGTTCGCGACCGCGCCGGAGCAACCGGACGCGACATGGATGGCCGCCGTGATCGCGATGCACGAGGGCGAGCTCGACGCCGCCGAGCGCGACCTGCGCGCCGCCCTCGCGGCACCGGATCTCGGGGCGCTCTACCGCAAATACGACGTCGTCCCGACGGTGAGCCTGCCGGTCACCGACGAGATCACCGCCCATGTCGGGCCGCGCCGCCGCGGCACCCTGCTCGCGCTGGCGCAGCTGCTCGAGGCGCGCGGCGCGCAGCGCGAGGCCCGGCAGACACTCGAGACGCTATGCGCGGACCTGCCCGACGACGTGGTGGTGCGCGCCGCGCTCGCCGATCTGCTCGTCGGCGCGGCGCCGATCCCAACAGCCGACGCCGAAGCCGCGGTGGCGCTCGCCGGTGACATCGCCAACGAGACGCCAGCGCATGCCGCGCTGCTTCTGAGCAAGGGGCGCGCGCTGCGCGCGCTCGGCCTCGATCACGCCGCGATGACGACCTTCACCGCCGCCTATCGACGCAAGAAGGACCGCCCCGCGACGCTGCTGCGCCAGATCCGCTACGAACGCGCCCTCGCCTACCTCGGAGTTGGCTACACGACCCGCGCGCGTCGCGAACTCGAAGCGATCTATGCCGAGGCGCCGGATTTCGAGGATGTGCGCGCGCGGCTCGGGCTCGGCGACCGGACAGCCCCGGCGCAGCGCGCCGCGACCGGGTCCGGATCCAGATAGAGCCGACGTAAACCCCGCCGGCATTGGCGATCACGTCCCGGGTGCCGGTCTCGACGACGCGGCCCGCATCGATCACGACGACACGATCCGCATCCTCGATGGTCTCGCGCCGATGCGCGTTCACGATCGCGGCGCATCCCGCGCGCGCGGTATCAAGGCGCATCCCGCGCGCGCGGTTTCGATCCCCGCGCGGCGTGCGCCTGAGGTCGGCGCATCGCGGGCGTTGGTCGCAGTGGCGAGGATCGGCATGTCGGGTTCGCGCAGCAGCGCCCGCGCCAGAGCGACCCCGTCGCTGAGACTCCGCCCGCGCTCGGATGGCGCGCGCTGACAGGCTGCATGACGATCCCGAGGGTTCACATCGCGCAGGGCACCACCAGCAGATTTCCGGCGCCACGCGACCGGTTCCGGGACCCCGGTCACCAAACCGCAGGCGCTCCCGCTCATATCCGCCCGCGCCCCGAACGCAAACCCGACGCTACTCGCGAGCGTAGTGCGGCATCAGGGTCGCAGCGGCCGCCAATCGGCCGCGCTGCCGGGGTCGCATCTTGATGTGTCCCGAGGCGTCCACTTTGACTGATTTCAATTGGTTTAAGCGGCGCTCGGGCACGATGCGTGAAGTTAATCTGGTTTCCGTGATAATTCCGGCATTCAATGCCGTTGCGACGCTTGCTGAAACCATCCGCAGTGTCTGCGCACAAAGTCACTCGGATCTCGAAATCATCATCGTCCATGACGGATCGACGGACGAGACCGCGGCGCTGGCCGACGCGCATGCGCGGCACGATTCGCGCACCCGCGTCGTTCGCACGCGAAATGGCGGCGTGGCCGCCGCGCGCAATGCCGGCGTCGCAGCGAGCCGGGGCGCCTTCCTCGCGCCGGCCGGCGCGGACGACCTGTGGACCCCGAAAAAATCGAACGTCAGCTCGCAGTGATCCGCTCCGATCCGGCGATCGGCTTCGTCTATACCAATTATCGCCGGACCGATCCCCCAGAGCCGCATCACCGCGAGCTATGGCGAGCGGGTCGAGGGCAAGGCCTTTCTGCGCGCGATCCTGCAGAACTTTGTCGGCAACGGCAGCTCGCTGCTGATTCGCCGGGCGGCCTTCGAGGCGGTCGGCGGATATGATCCGGCTTTGCGTGCGCTTGGCATCGAAGGGTGTGAGGACTCCTTGCTGCAGATCCTCATCACCCGCGATTGGCAGATCGCCTGCGTGCCCGAATACCTGACAGGCTATCGCGAGAACCCGGGGGCGATGTCATCGAATCGACGCCGCATGACGCATTCGCATTGCGCTATTCTCGAGATCGTCGCGCAATCGCTGCCGGACACCCCGGATGCCGTGCTCGCCGCTTCCGAGGCGCGGATGCGGGCGATGCTGGGCGTGCGCGATCTGCGCCGGCTGCGGCTGCGCACCGCGCTGACGATCGCGGCGAAGACCGCCTGGAGCGATGCGCGCAGCGGACTCGCACGGCGCTCGCGCCGGCTGATGCGCCGCCCGAACGCGGCCACGCCGGGGCCCGCCTTTCATGCGGTCACCCCCACGCAACTGCCGCACAACCACGAGCCGCCCGCGCTCGACCGCCATATCCGGGCCAGCCGCGCGCGCGAAGCGACCTTCGCGCGCCGTTCCGAAGCCGGGCCAACCGCACCCGCTCGCGACTCCGCCGGTCGCGCGCAGCTGCGACGCTGATCCGCGCGCCCCGAACACCGAAACCCGGCGCCCCGCGCTGCCGCCCGAGGAACCGGACCGCCCCATGCCCTCACCAACGGATCGCGGCGGCGTCATCGTCACCGGCGGCGCCGGTTACATCGGCAGCCATGCCTGCAAGGCCCTCGCGGGGGCAGGCTTCATGCCGGTGACCTATGACAATCTCTCGATCGGCAACCGCTGGGCGGTCCGGTGGGGGCCGCTCGAGCGGGGCGACATTCTCGACGCGGCGCGGTCGCACGAGGTGTTTCGCGCCTATCGGCCTGTCGGGGTGTTGCATTTCGCGGCGCTGGCGCTCGTGGGCGAGTCGATGCAGGAGCCAGGTCGCTACTATCGCGCGAACGTCGCGGGCTTGCAGACCCTGATCGATGTGTGCCGCACGCATGACCTTGGCGCCTTCGTCTTCTCGTCGACCTGCGCCGTCTAAGGCACGCCCGAGCGCGTTCCGATCACCGAAGCGATGCCAACCCGGCCGATCAACCCGTACGGCGCCTCCAAGCTGATGGTCGAGCGCATGCTCGAGGATTACGAGATGGCGCACGGCCTGCGCCACGTCGCGCAAGCTTAATCTCGGCACCGGGCACGGCCATTCGGTGCGCGAGGTGATCGAAGCGGCGGGCGCGATCGCCGGGCGACCCGTGCCGCGGCGCGTGCTCGTCATGGGCGGTGCCGGCTGCGTCGGCAGTCATCTGTGCAGTCGGCTACTCGCCGCCGGTCACGAGGTGCTCAGCGTCGACAACTACGTCACGGGCTCATCCGAGAATATCGCGCATCTGCGCGATCAGCCGCGCTTCGAAGCGCGCCACCACGACGTGATCGCGCCGATGCATGTCGAGACGGACGCGATCTGCAACCTCGCCTGCCCCTCATCACCCGTTCACTATCAGCGCGACCCGGTGTTCACCGTCAAGACGACGGTGATCGGCACCATGAATATGCTCGGACTCGCACGGCGAACCGGCACGACACTCCTGCAGGCGTCAACGTCGGAGGTCTACGGCGACCCCGACCGCCACCCCCAGACCGAGGAATACTGGGGCAACGTCAACCCGATCGGGCCGCGCGCCTGCTACGACGAGGGCAAACGTTGCGCGGACACATTGTGCTTCGATGACACGCGCCAGCACGGTCTGCACGTCAAGGTCGCGCGGATTTTCAACACCTATGGTCCGCGAATGCATCCCGATGACGGCCGCGTGGTCTCGAATTTCATCGTTCAGGCGCAGCGCGGCGAGCCGATCACCGTGCATGGCGACGGCAACCAGACGCGCAGTTTCTGCTATGTGGACGACCTGGTGAACGGCCTGATGCGCCTGCTCGATACGCCGCCGGAGGTGACGGGGCCCATCAATCTCGGCAACCCCGTCGAGGTCACGGTCCGCGAGCTCGCCGAGCGGATCCTGGAGCGCACCGGATCACGCTCGCGGATCGAGCACCGACCGAGCGCCGTCGACGACCCGCGCCGCCGTCGCCCGACATCACCCGCGCGCGCGAGACGCTCGACTGGGACCCCTCGGTGACCCTCGATCGCGGGCTCGACCTGATCATAGCGTATTTCGACACGCTGCGATCGCGAGCAGACGCCGCCAGTTTCCGGTCCGGTCGACGCGGCGGAGCGGATGCAGATGCATGCGACAGTCGCGCGATCCTGTGACACTGCCGCGAAACGCGGTTCGTGGAGAATGGAACCCCGACAGCTTCGCGGCCGCAACGGGGCGGAACTCCCGGGCATCGCCGGCACTGCATTCATGAGGACGGGGGCGCGCCGCGCAACCACCGCGGCGAGCGAGCAGAAGCGCTCGATCCGGGGTCGCACGCGCGCGGCGAGCCCCGCGTGCAGCCCCGGCTCGAACAGGACAGGCTCGAGCGCGCGCCGCAGCGCCACCGCATCCCCGACGGGAACCACGCGTCCGCCATCCGCCGCGCCCTGCGCGAAAATGTCGGCGCCGTCGGGCGCGTTGGCCGCGTCGATCGCCAGCCCGCGGACCCTCGCCTCCAGCGGGGCGACGCGAGCACCGCATGGCACGACGCGAGACCACAGGCGTCCGCGGCCGAGAGCTCGCGGCGCATCGCGGCGCAATCGTTGACGAAGCGGCGCTCCCAGCGCAGCCCGGGGACCGGATCGCGCGCGGTTTCCTCGGCGAAGCCCGCATCATCTTGACCCGATCCGAGCAGATGCAGGCGCAAATCCGTGTCGGGCCGCGTCGCGGCCTGAACTTCGCGCAACCGCGCTGTCCGGAGGGCGCGCGGGGTGGTCGTTGCCGGTCTCGACCGCAGGTGGTTTCGCGATCTGAGCTTCGCCTGGTCCGAGACTCCCGATGCCGGCTGCGTCACCGGGCTGGTGTGGCCGCTCGAGCTCGATGACGAGGCGCAGATCCTGTTCGAGCGCAGCGGCTTCCGGCGCCGGTTCCGGCCCATCCGCTACGGTGCGGGGCGCTTCCGGGCGCGGTGTCACCCCTGCGGCGCCGCTGTGTTCGGCGCGGGCGCGACCTCGCGGTGCTCAAGCACCAGTCCTACACTTGGGGCCTGGGCCTGTCCGCCGTTGTCGCCAGATCGATACGCAGCGACCCGGCGATGCGCCCGACGCGGCCCTGGGCGACCTGCGCGAGGTCGGTGGCGGCGAGGGCGGGCTTTACGCGATGCTCTGCCCCGATGCCCGGATCACCCCGCGCGACATCGACCCCGCCTTTTCGACGGCGCGCCGAAACAAGAGCCCGAGGGTGCGCTTCGTGGCCGGCGATGCGACGCGCCCGCCTTTCGAGGATGGCAGTTTCGACATGGTGACGATGGTCGTCCTGCTCGAACATGTCGAGGTTGACGCCGCCGTGGCGCGCGCGGCGCTGGCGTTCTGCGACCCGGCGGCCGGGTCCTCGTGAGCACACCGGACCGGGAGCGCCGGGACTTTCCTGATTACCCCATCTTTGCGCCGCTTCCCCGCCCGAGGAAGCGCTCTTCGAGTAACCGGGCCATGTGCGGCGCGGCGACACGCACGGCGAGCCCGACGCGCTGTTCACCGCGCTTCGGGGCTCGGCCGGGTCATCGACCGCGCGCACAGGCCCGGCACCGAAATCGCGGCGGCGGGAGCGTGGTGCGCATTGATCATGGCGGCGCCCCGGGGATCGGGCGCAGCCGCGGACCTCGCGGCCCCGTCAGAGCCGGAGGATCGGGGCCAGCGGCACGGTGCCGAGCCGGATCATCCCGTCCGCAAGGGTCAGCGGCGCCTCGACGGTGTTCTCGCTGCCGCTGCGATCCTCGAGCGACTGCAGAGCGCGCTCGGCCAGGGCCAGCTGGGTGCCTGTGAGCAGCTCCGCCGCCTCCACGAGATCGAGCAGGTCGCGCCAATGCGTGATGCCCAGGGTGATCTGCCCGTCCGGCAGACCCTCCGCGTCGACATCGAGTGCGCCCGCGGCCCGCAACTCTACACGCCCCCAGGCGAGCCGGCCCTCGTGCAGCTCGAGCCCGACGACCGGCGGCACGCCATCGGCGGCATCCATGTCGAGCGGGCGCGCGAATTCGAGCCGCGCGTCGAGAGCGGCGTGATCGATCCGCGCCGGCACCGCGCGCCCCGCCAACGCCGCCGGCACGATGATGTCCTGCGCCTCGGCCGTCAGATCGTGATGCCGCCCCGAGCCGTCCGCCCGCCGCATCCGCACGGTGCCCGCGCCGATACCGGCGGTCCAGCCGCGCCGCGACTCGAGGTGCAGCTGCTCGGCGTCGAGCCGCAACGCGTCGAGACCGAGCCGATTGAGCGGGCGCAGGCGCGCGCCGCCATCGAGCCGGGCGCTGGTGACGGTGACGGTATCGTCGGGCAGGTGCAGCTGTTGCGTGCCGGGCAGGCGCAGCGTGACGTCCTGCGGCCAGTAGCTCGCTGCCTCCATTCGCATCGAGGGCGCACTCCAGCCATAGCCGCTGATGTCGAACAGCTGCGGACGCGTCACCGAGAGGTCGAAGCGGTGCGGAAACCCGGCCATGGAAAGACCGCCATGCGCCAGCTGCGCATCGCCGATGGGCCGCGCCTCGAGCCAGGGCCCGACATAACGCTCCGCAATCTGCGCGGTGCCGACCCAGTATACGATCCAGCACAGCGGCACTGCCAGCAGCAGCACGATCTTCATCCGGCGCATCGGGATCCCTTTCTTCCGGCTGGAGGATAGTGTTTACACGGCGCAGCACCAAGGAACCATCGAGATGCGCGACGACAGCCTGTGGATTTTCGGATACGGCTCGCTGATCTGGAATCCGGGTTTTGCCCATGGCGAGGCCCGGCTGGCGACGCTGGCGGGCTATCGCCGATCCTTCTGCATGCGCTCGATCCATCATCGCGGCACGCCGGAGCGGCCGGGACTTGTCCTCGCGCTGGACGCGGCGGACGGGGCCCGGTGTCACGGGCTCGCCTTCGAGGTGCCGGGTCCGATCGCGGCGGAGACGTTGGAATACCTGCGCGCGCGCGAACTGATCTCGGCGGCCTATCTGGAAACGCGCCAACGCCTCGCGCTGGAGGATGGCCGGCATGTCGAGGCGGTAACCTACGTCATCGATTCGGAGCATGAACAGTATTGCGGTGCGCTGCCGCTCGAGGAACAGGCCGCGATCATCGCCGATGCCGAGGGCGGCATGGGCGCCAACAGCGACTATCTCTTCAGCACCGCGCGGCATCTGGAGGCGCTCGGCATCGGGGATGAGGATCTCGCCTGGCTCGCAGGGCGTGTGGCGCAGATCAACCGCGGGTGACGGGGGATCGTCGCTTGGCATATCCCCTTGCGACCCATAGTATTCCATTAATGCTGCCGATGTAGCAAGGACACATGAAACCGCCCCGGCGCGACACTCGACCGTATTTCTCCCGCCCGCTACGACAGCTCACGCTCATGCTCGTGGTGCTGATACTGGTGGCGCTCGGCTCCTATATCGCGTTTCCGCGGGTCTCGGCCGTTTTCTTCGCCAATGTCTGGCTCAACGGCTTCATTTTCGCGGTCTTCCTGATCGGCGTGGTGACCTGCTTTCTGCAGATCTACCAGCTCTCGGCCTCGATCCGCTGGATCGAGGGCTTCGCCGCCGAGACGCCCGGACACCGCATGACGGTGCCGCCGCGGCTCCTCGCGCCGATGGCGTCGCTCCTGCGCGAGCGGGGCGCGCGCAGCAAGATCGCGGCGGGGTCCGCGCGCACGATGCTCGAATCCGTCGGCACCCGCATCGACGAGGATCGCGACATCACGCGCTATATCGTCAACCTGCTGATCTTTCTCGGCCTGCTCGGCACCTTCTATGGCCTCGCGATCACCGTGCCCGCCGTGGTGGAGACGATCCGGTCGCTCGCGCCCTCCGAAGACGAGGGCAGCGTCGCCATCTTCGACCGTCTGATGCAGGGGCTCGAGGATCAGCTCGGCGGCATGGGCACGGCCTTCTCGTCGTCGCTGCTGGGGCTTGCGGGATCGCTCGTGGTGGGGCTTCTGGAGCTCTTCGCCAGCCAGAGCCAGAACCGCTTCTACCGCGAGCTCGAGGACTGGCTGTCCTCCTTCACCCGCATCGGCCTTGCCGGCGACGGCGACGCGTCGGGCGACGGCGCCGGGCTGGAGGGGTTGCTCGACCAAATGGCCGGGCAGGTCGAGGCGATGCAGGCCACCCATGCGCGCTCCGAAGAGTCCATCGGCGCGCTCACCGACGCGGTCGAGCGGCTCGCGGCACGGCTCGAGCGCGAGAATGACGCCGGCGCTGCGCTCGCCCGCGTCGCCGAGGGGCAGGAGCGGCTCGTGGCCGCGCTCGAGACGCGCGGCGATGGCGAGGGGTTCGAGGACGGCGACGCGGAGGCGCGCATGCGGCTGCGCTCCATCGACGTGCAGCTTCTGCGCATCCTCGAGGAGATCTCCGCCGGCCGCCAGGAAAGCATCACCGACCTGCGCAGCGATCTCGCCAATCTCACCCGCTCGGTGCGCCAGTTGTCGCGCGCGACATCGGGGGCCGGACCCGACCGGGAGACGTAGCCCATGCCGCTTTCGCGCCGGACAGGGCAACGTTTCACCTCCTCGATCTGGCCCGGCTTCGTGGATGCGATGACGGCGCTCCTGCTGGTGCTGATGTTCGTGCTGTCGATCTTCATGATCGTGCAGTTCGTGCTGCGCGAGACGATCACGACCCAGGACAGCGAGTTGCAGGAGCTTCAGCGCGAGATTTCCGCGCTCAGCGACGAGCTCAGCAGCGCGGAGGACGAGGCCGCCGCACTGGAGGACGAGGTCGCGGGGCTGGGCGCGGCGCTCTCGCAGGCCGAGGCGACGGCGCGCGATCGCGCGGCGCGGCTCGCGGCGATGACGACCGCGCTTGCCGGGCGCGAC
>LFIK01000773.1_pt1 | contig 24337 bp, 20 predicted proteins | sample 643401 | NCBI WGS metagenome assembly LFIK01 (sample SAMN03777447, study PRJNA286221) | soda lake metagenome | biome: soda lake; feature: Kulunda steppe; material: water; isolation source: sample T5-Br brine of Lake Tanatar-5 | place: Russia: Kulunda steppe | collected 2010-07
GGGCCGAGGCACCAGTCGCCGCAGGCGGCGAGGCGGCGGGCGGGGTCGATGATGCAGGGTTCGCCGAGGGGATCGGTGACCTGGGCGTAGCGCCAGCGATGCACGTCGCCGTGGATCGGCTCGTCCATGATGCCGGTAATGCCGACATGGCGGGCATAGAGCTGGCCGATCACATCCTGCATATCGGCGTCGAGATGCGCGCGCGACCAGTCGGGCGTGGCGTGGATCACGATGCAGTGCATGTCGGATTCGCCGCGCGGCAGGGGCCGATCGGGCTTGCTGCTGTTATCGGCGATCCAGGCGATGGTCTCGTCCTCGATCGCCATGAAGGCGGGCAGGTCGAGGGGCTCGGGATAGCCGAGCATCAGGGTCAGGCAGGGGGCGTAGCGCGCAGGCACGAGCGCGGGCGGGTTCCAGTCGGCGGTTGCCGCGAGCGTCTGCGCCTGGGCCGCGGGAATGGCGATCAGAACCGCGTCGAACAACATGTCAGGCGCGCCCTCCGCCTCGACCCGCCAGCTCGCGCCCTCGTTGCGCAGGGCGGTGGCCGGGTTGCCGGTATGGACGGGCAGATCGCCGATCAGCGCCTTGACCGGCGCGTTCATCGCCGGTGTGCCGACATAGCGCGGATGCAAATCCTCGCCCGCGTCATCGGTATCCCAGACGGCGACGAGCCCCGCTTCCTGCCAGCTCTGGACAGAAGCGGCGAAGCGCGGGTTGCGGGCGCGGAAGAACTGGGCGCCGTGATCGAATACGCCCCCATCGAGGCGCCGCGTCGCCATCCGCCCGCCGGCGCCCCGGCTCTTCTCGAACAGGGTCACGGCGAGCCCGGCATCGGCCAGGCGCCGTGCAGCGGCGGCTCCCGACATTCCGGCCCCGATGATCGCGACATGCGCACGGCTTTGCATACTCTGTCTCCCGGATGATCGAAGGCGGGGCCGGGGCGGCATACCTGCGACCGTTTGTACCTGTTTTCACGCAATCTGCGCGCAAGCTTGATGCGTATGATGGATAGCAAGGGGAGAAGAACGATGCAAAGACGTCATGCTCATGAATACCGGTCGCTGGCCCGCTACATGGTGAAGCAGGCCCGTATGCTCAGGCAGATGGGTCTTGCCGCAAAGGCCGCTGCGCTCGTCGAGCGCGCGCTGGCCTATCACCGCCTCGGCTGGTCGCTGCAGGGGCGTGAGCCGGCCTTGCAGCCGGTGCGGGTGCGCAGCCGGCGCTGAACACCTCCGGCTTACCGATCGGCAAGGCGCGGGCGCACGTCGCCCTTTGCCGCGTCGGTCACATCGGCGACCAGCGGGCAGAAAAGCAGTCGCGCCGGATCGACCGGGCCGGGAAGCCGCAGGCGCCCCGGCGGAACGGGCTCGAAGCCGAATCGCCGATAATAGGCGGCATCGCCGACGAGCAGAACGAGACGCTCGCCCCGTGTGCGTGCCTCTTCCAGCGCATGGCGAACCAGCGCGCCGCCGATGCCGCGTTCCTTGAATGCGGGCTCGACCGTCAGCGGACCGAGGACCAGCGCCGGGACGTTCCCAGCCCAGACGGGGCTGAGGCGTATGGAGCCCACGAGCAGGGTTCCGACATGCGCGGCGAATGACAGCGAAAGATCGTGATCGACACCTTCGCGCAGACGGAATGCGGTGCGTGCGAAGCGGCCCGGCCCGAAGGCCCGGGCGTGAAGCCGTTCGATCGTGGCGTGGTCGCCCGGATGCTCGGGGCGGATGGTCAGCGTCAGCTCGGTCATGGTCCCGTCAGTCGCAATTGCCCGTCGACGCTGCGCCTCCGGGAGCCGAAACCAACGCGACGAAGAGGCGCATAGCAGCCGCTTCCACATGGCGCAACTTCCGCACCCTTACGGCGCCGCCATCACCATTCGGCAGCCGGTGCACGCGCTTCCCGCCATTCGCTTATCCGCCGCAACGTCGCCGGCGATGTGCCTTCCGGCAATGCGTCGAGGTCGAAGAAACCGCGCTCGGCAATCTCGAAGCGCGGGCGCGGCGTGTCGAGATGCGTGATCGCAGCTGCATGATAAAGCGCCACATGATCGCGGCGCGAGGCGGCGCGATTGTGATACAGGCCGAGCAGCGTCGGCGTGCCGGCAAGCCCGATCGCGGCTTCCTCGCGGAGTTCCCGTTCGAGCGCCGTGAGCATCGTTTCGCCGGGTTCGACGCCGCCGCCGGGCAACAGCCAGCCCGGCGTATAGGTGTGGCGGACGAGGCAGATGCGGCCTTTTTCATCTGTGGCGATAGCGCGCACGCCGAGCGTCATGCCGCGCGTCAGACGCCAGAACAGATGCAGAGGGGCGCGCAGGAAAGGGTTCAAGGCCGAACGGCTCCATTCCGGCATCGGGGCGCGGCGAAGATGCCGCGAAACGTCGTCACGAAAAATGCACGCTTGCGTACGAAAAGCAAAGCCGCATCCGTCCTTCGCGCTTGACCTCGCGGGCCGGGCGCGCGAACTCTGCAAGGATCACGGTTATATAGGACAATATGTTTCGCATCGCACATCTGACCGATCCGCATGTCGGCCCGCTGCCCCGTCCGCGCCTGCGCGAATTGATGGGCAAGCGGCTGACCGGTTTCATCAACTGGCATCGCGGGCGCGACCGCGCGCACGATATGGAACTCCTCGCCGCGCTCGTGCAGGATATCCGCAATCAGCAGCCGGACCACATTGCCTGTACGGGCGATGTCGCCAATATCGGGCTGCCCCAGGAATGGGATACCGCGCGCGAATTCCTTCAAAGCCTCGGTGAGCCCGATACGGTGAGCTTCGTGCCGGGCAATCACGACGCCTATATCGAGGGTGCGCTGGCGGGCATGCTCGCCGTCTGTGGTCCCTGGACGCGCGATGATTCGGGTGATGAAGGCGTGTTCCCCTATGTGCGCCGGCGCGATCATGTGGCGCTGGTCGGCCTGTCCTCGGCGATCCCGACAGCGCCCTTCGTCGCCAGTGGTCGCATGGGGCAGACGCAGCTCGATGCCGCCGAGAAACTGCTCGACGGGCTGGCAGAGGAGGGGCTGTGCCGCGTGGTGATGATCCACCATCCCCCGCATGTGGCCGGCGCCTCGGCCGGGCGCAATCTTACTGATTCGCGTAAATTCGAGGAGATGATCGCCCGCACCGGCGCGGATATCGTCCTGCACGGGCATAACCATATCGGGACCGTCGCCACGATTTCCGGACCGGACGGGCGCGTGCCCGTGGTCGGGGGACCCTCGGCCTCGTCGCGCGGCGGCACCATCGCGCATCGCGCGGCCTATTATCTCTTCGACATCGCTCTTGCCGATTACGGCTTCACCATCAAGGCGCAGATGCGCGGATTGAAGCCGGATGGCAGCATCGGATTTCTCGAAAACGTCTCGCTGGCGCGCAAGAGCGGCGGCTTGCGGGAATCGCTCAAGCGCGGGAAACACGCGCGTCAATGAAGGCAAGCAGGGGAGGGGGCGATGAAGGACGATCTTCCGGATGCCGCGCAGCGTGTCGCGGCGGCTGCTGACGAACTCGGTCTGGCGATCACCGTGATGCTGATGCCGGATTCCACGCGCACCGCAGAGGAGGCGGCTGCCGCCTGCGGTTGCAGCGTCGGCCAGATCGTGAAATCGCTGGTCTTTACGGGTGCGCAGAGCGGGCGCGAGGTGCTGCTGCTCGTCAGCGGCGACAACCGCGTCGACGAGGCGGGCGTCGCGGCGCATCTGGGTGAGGGGCTGGAACGGCCGCGCGGGGCGCATGTGCGCAAGGTGACCGGCTTTGCCATTGGCGGAATCCCGCCCTTCGGTCATGCGGCAAGGCTCGCGACCTATATCGACCAAGACCTGCTCGCGCATGACGTGGTCTGGGCAGCGGCAGGCACGCCGAACGCTGTGTTCTCAGTCGATCCGAAAGCGCTTCAGGCCGCAACCGGCGCGCAGGTGATAAGCGTGACGGGCTGAGGCCGATCACGAACCCGCCCAGCCGACAATCTCGATCAGAGCCTGCGACAGCGCCTCGTCGAGGGCGCGCACGGCGTCGGGTCCGGTGACGGCCCTGACGGGTGCGCTCGTGCGGAAAATGCGGGCGCGGGCGATGCGGCCATCCGATTCGCGCGTGGCGCGCAGGGAAAGCTCGACCACGGCCTCGCCGCGCGCAGTGTCGATCTCGAAACGGCGGATCTCGGTATTGATCTGGAAATCGGGACTGACGCGGTCACCCGGGCGGCTGACGGCGCCGATGCGCGAGGTGTTCTCGAAGGTCGCCACCATCCGCGACTGGACGAGGGCGGGCAGCTGATCGGCCCATTGCGTGCCGGGCAGGTAGCTCAGAGAGCCGCCTGTATCGCGGACCACGATGCGCTCGCTGTCGAGGATCTGGATGGCCGAAGGCTCGGCGATCAGCAGCAGGCCGGGCAGGTTGCGCGCGGCCTCGATGCGCTCTTCCGGCGCGCTGAGGGTGAAGACGGTCAGCGCCGGCGCGGCACCGCATGCGGCGACGAGGCCGGACAGGGCGATGGTCGCGAGCGCGTTGCGCAAGCCGCGGCGCCCGAAGCTGATCGCGCCCGGCCCGCGCGCCCGTATTTCCGAGGTTCTGTCCGACACTGCTCTCACGCCCCCGTTACATTGTTCCTCAGCACCTTGCCCGCGAAACCTCATGGAAAATCTCAACATTATGCTAGCGCCGCGCGCCGCCATATTCCGGCACGCTGGACTGGCCGCCGAAGATGATCTGCTGCGGGTTGCGCTCGATCGCCCGCACCGCGCGGCTGATATCCTGCAGCGTCCGCCGCCCGTCATCGGCGAGCGCGCGGTATTCCTGCAGGCCCGGCCCGGTGAAGCGGTTGATCCCTGCGGTGATCTCGGCCGTGCGCGCATCGAGATTGTCGGCCAGCGTGCGGATTGCGACGGCGGCCTCGCGGATGTCGTCGAACAGCCCCTCACCAGCTTCGTCCTCGGCGGTGCCGAGGAAGCTCTGCGCCGCCTCCAGCACACCGTCGATGCGATCAGCGGATTCGTTCAGCTTCTCCGAAATCGAGACCGCGTTCGAGATGATCTGGTCGGCATCGGCGCTGCGGTCGCCGAGAACCTGGGCGAAACGCTCGACATTTTCGAGCGTGCCGCTGAGCTGCTGCGGATCGATCGCCTGGGTCAGGCCGGCGAGATCCTGCATCACCGTGTCGAGATTGCCGCGATTCTCGGCGAGCGTTCCGGAGAACGCGGAGACATTCGCCAGCGTCTCGCGCAGCACCTCGCGATCAATCGCGGCGACAAGCCCGTTGATCTCGTCGAGGGCGCTGTCGACCCGCGCACGCGTAGCGCCGAGATCGTCGGTGAGCGTGGCGACATTGTCGATGATGCGATCCGTATCCGCGCTGCGGGCGCTCAGCACGGAGGTGAAGCTTTCGGTATCTGCCACGATACGACTCAGGCGGTCCGGGTCGAGCGCGCCGGCGATGCGGGTCGCGTCCTGGATGATCGCATCGAAATTCGCGCGATTATCGGCGAGCGTGCCACTGAATTCCCGGATATTGGCCAGCGTCTGCGTCACATCCTCACGATCCACGGCATCGAGGAGACTGGTGACCTGTGCGACCGCGCCGTCGATCTGCGAAGCCGTGGTGTTGAGATTTTCGGTCAGCGTCGCGGCATTGGCGATGACCTGCGAGACCTGATCGTTGTTGTCTGCCAGCATCTGCGAGAAACTCTCGACATTGCTGATGGTGGCGTTGATCCGCTCGGCATCGATTGCCTCGATGCCGGCGGCGACGGCATCGAGCGTCTGGTCGAACTTGATCGAGGTCTGGTTCAGGCGATCGGCCATCGAACTCGCATCGGCGAAGATCGTGTCGATCTGGTCGCGGCTGTCGGCCAGCGTCTTGGTGAATTCCTCGACGTTGCGCACCGTCTGCGCCACCACCTCCGGGTCGACGGCGGAGACGATGGCATTGGTGGAGCGTGAGAGCTCATCCAGCGAATCGGCGAGCGGGCCGACACGTTCCGCCGCCTGCCCGACCTGATCGAGGAAATGGTCGATACCCGGCGCGTTGTCGCTGAGCGCCTGGGAGAACGCCTCGATATTGCTGATGGTCGCGGTGACCGTCTGCTGGTTGTCGTCGACGAGTCTGTTGATCCGCTCGAGCGTATCGGCGGCCTGGCGCGCGATATCGCGGCCCGACTGGATCAGATCCTGGAAATCGGATCGCTCGGCGCTGATCACCGGCGGAGGCTGGTCGGGAGCGGATGTCAGGCGGGCTGCGTCAGGCGTCCCGCCCGTCAGCGAGATATTCGCGATCCCCGTCAGGCCCTGATATTCGAGCTGCGCGCGCGTATCGGCCCGCACGGGCGTCTCCGCCATGATCTGGATGCGCGCGACGACCCGGCTCGGATCATCATCGTCGAGACGCAGGGACTGCACATCGCCCACGCGCAGGCCGTTGAAGGTGACGGGCGAACCGCGTGACAGCCCGGCTACGGAATCACGGAAGACGATTTCGATCGCAAGCCGCTCCTGGCCGCGCTCGCTGACGGCAAACCAGTAGACGAACAGAAAACCCGCCGCGACGACGAGCAGCGTGAACAAGCCGATCAGAGCGTAATTCGCCCGGGTCTCCATTCCGTCAGTTTCCTTCCTGCGCAGCGGTTTCCACCGCGCGCGCCCGTTTTCCGTGGAAGTAGCTCTTCACCCACGGATGGTCCGATTCGAGCATTGTGCGCATCGGACCCTCGCATACCACTTTCCCGTCCGCCAGTGCCGCAATCCGGTCGCAGACCGAGAACAGACTGTCGAGATCGTGGGTCACCATATAGACCGTGAGGCCCAATGTCCGTTGCAATGTTGCAATGAGGTCGTCGAAATCGGCAGCGCCGATCGGATCTAGGCCCGAGGTCGGCTCGTCGAGAAAGACGATATCCGGATCGAGCGCCAGCGCCCGCGCCAGCGAGGCGCGCTTGATCATGCCGCCGGAGAGTTCCGAGGGGAGCTTGTCGGCGGCATCGGCTTTCAGGCCGACCATGTCGATCTTGAGCATGGCGAGCTCGTCCATCAGCCTGTCCGGCAGATCGAGATGCTCGCGCATCGGCACCTGGATGTTCTGCTTGACCGTGAGCGCGGAGAACAGGGCGCCCTGCTGGAACAGCACGCCCCAGCGCCGCTCCATCGCCCGGCGTTCCATGTCGCTCAGGCTGTCGAGGTCGCGACCGAACACCTCGATCGAGCCGGCACGCTTGGGGATCAGACCGAGGATCGCGCGGGTCAGCACCGATTTGCCCTGGCCGGAGCCGCCGACGAATCCGAGGATCTCGCCCGCATAAACGTCGAGATCGAGATCCTTCATGATCGTCTTGGTGCCGAAGCCGACCTCAAGCCCGCGCACGCGGATGATCGGCTCCCCTTTCGCGGGCAGCGCGGGCGTTTCCCGGGTGGTCGCGGTTGCGCTCATCTGGCTCCTCAATAATCGATCGCGGCGAAGAAGATGGCGAAAAGACCGTCCATCACGATCACCATGAAGATCGCCTTGACCACCGAGGAGGTGACCCGGCGCCCGAGCGATTCGGCGGAGCCCTGCACCCCCATGCCTTCGATACAGGCGATCACCCCGATCACCAGGGCCATGAACGGCGCCTTGATCAGGCCGACGAAGAAGGTGTTGAGCGCGATACCCTCGCGCAGGCGGTCGAGGAAGACGTCCGGCGTAATGCCTCCATAGATCCACGCCACCACCATCGCCCCGAACAGCGCCGACAGCGAGGCGAGGAAGGTGAGCAGCGGCAGGCCGATCACGAGGGCGAGCAGGCGCGGCACGATCAGCACCTCGATCGGATCGAGCCCCATGACCCTGATCGCGTCGATCTCCTCGCGCATCTTCATCGAGCCGATTTCGGCGGTGAAGGCGGATCCGGACCGGCCCGCCACCATGATCGCGGTGAGCAGGACGCCGAGTTCGCGCAGGACGAGGATGCCGACGAGATCGACGACGAAACTCGTCGCGCCGAAGCGTTGCAGCTGAAAGATCCCCTGCTGGGCGATGATGGCGCCGACGAGGAAGGAGATCAGCGTGATGATCGGCACGCCCTTGAAGGCGATCTGCTCGATCTGGTTGACGACCGCCGTGCCGCGAAAACGGCGCGGATGCAGGATGAGCCGGCCCGCCGCAGTCAGCACCTCGCCGAGGAAGGACACGCCCTTGAGGACATCGCGCCCGCTCTCGACCATGACACCGCCGACGTCTTCGAGCATGTCCACGAAGCGGGATTTGTGTGCATGGCGGGGCGGCTCGGTCTGGCGGCGCCCGACCTCGCGCAGCAGGATGGCCTGCTCCTCGCGCTGGTTGACGAACGCGACGCGCGTCCCGCGACCTTCCCATTCGGCCTTGGCCTGCGACAGCATCAGCGCGCCGAGCGTATCGAAACGCGAAAGCCCTGCCAGGTCGATCTCGACCTGGGTGCCGCCGGTCATGTCGCCGGGCATGTCGCCAGGCATGTCGCCGGTCATGGATTCGAGCGCTGCGGCGACGGCCCCGCCATTGGTCGCGACCCAGTCCCCGGAAAGGGCAAAACGGTTCCCGTCCGCGCGCTCGACACGCGGCTCGTGTTCTTTTGCAGCTGCGGATCGGGTGTGAGCCGTCAAGGAGAATTCGCTCTTTGTAGTGGTCGCATGGCGCAATGGTGATAGCCTGTCCGGTAATGCCGAGTCGAGGCGTAAACCATTCTTGAAGACGGTGAAACGATGAAACGGAGTCTGGAAGTCGCGATCGAAACCTTTCCGATCGCCGGAAAATTCACGATCTCGCGGGGATCGCGCACCGAGGCCACCGTGGTCACGGCGACGATTCGCGAGGGTTACGGCACGGGGCGCGGCGAATGTGTGCCCTATCGCCGCTACGGCGAATCGGTCGAGGGTGTCGTCGAGACCATCGAGACGGCGCGCGAACTGATCGAATCCGGTGGTGATCGCGCCGCGCTGCTCGAAAAGCTGCCCGCCGGAGCAGCCCGCAACGCGCTCGATTGCGCATTGTGGGATCTCGAGGCGAAGCTGAGCGAGGTCCCCGCCCATGTCAGCGCCGGGATCGATCGCCTCCCGCCGATCACCACGGCCTACACGATCAGCCTCGATACGCCGGAAGCAATGCATGCGGCAGCAGCGAAGGCGTCATCGCGGCCGATCCTGAAGATCAAGCTCGGCGCGCCGGAAGGCGATATCGAGCGCATCCGCGCCGTGCGCGAGGCGGCGCAGGAGGCGGTTCTGCTCGCCGATGCCAATGAGGGCTGGCCGGCGGAAGACGTGCAGCGCTATATCGATGCCTGTGCAGAGGCCGGTTTCTCGCTGGTCGAGCAGCCGCTCCATGCCGATGCGGACGAGGCCTTGCGGGATGTCGAGCGCCACGTTCCGCTCTGCGCGGACGAGAGCGCCCATGATCGCACGAGCCTGCCCCGGCTCGCAGGGCTCTACGATCTCGTCAACATCAAGCTCGACAAGACCGGCGGACTTACGGAAGCCCTGGCGATGGCCGAGGAGGCGCAAAAGCGCGGCTTCGGTATCTTCGTCGGCTGCATGCTCGGTTCGTCGCTTGCCATGGCGCCGGCCATGCTGCTGACGCCGCAGGCGCGTTTCGTCGATCTGGACGGACCGCTTCTGCTGGCCAAGGATCGCGACAACGCCATGCATTATCACGACGGTCTGGTTCACCCGCCCGAGCGCGCGCTCTGGGGCTGAGCGCGACGCGCCCCTCAGCGTAGCCGGGACGCTCCGATCAGCACGCAGGCACCGCCCGCGAGAGCGACGGGGACCATCAGCCAGTAGGTCCCCGTTTCCAGATACGGGTAGGCGAAGCCGCTGAGGATCATGCCGCTGGCCGTGGCGAGCGCCATCCCGGCTCCGAAATACCCCTGCGCCTTGCCGCGTCCGCCCGGCGGCGCGTAGCGCGTCAGCGCGGCCATCAGACCGAGATGCGTGGCGCCGAAGGTCAGCCCATGCAGGATCTGCAGGCCGATGGTCGCGACGAGATCGGGGGCGAGGGCGAGCCCGGCGAAGCGGACCACCGCTGCACCGGCGCCGATCAGCATCAGCTGAACGATGCCGTCACCTCGCCCGACACCGCGTCCGATCAACCAGAACAAGATGATCTCGGCGACGATGCCGATCGCCCATAGCCATCCGATCATCAGCTCGGAGAATCCCTGCGTGCGCCATGCGATGGAGCCGAACCCGTAGAGTGTCGCATGGGAGGCCTGCAGGACGGCGCCGCCGGCGATGATCCAGATCAGCCCGACGGGCAGGCGCGACGGCACGGGGTGCCCATCCGCTTCCGGTGCGGCCTCGCGCAGCCGTGCGGGTGCGCTGCGCGAGACGATCGCCCCGATCACGGCGATGCAGACCAGTGCGATCACTGCGGCATCGGCCGGCGTGCGCGTCAGGAGAAATCCCGCGCCGACATTGCAGGCGAGAAACGCGGCCGACCCCCACAGGCGGATACGCCCGTAATCGAGCCGCGAATCGTTGCGTACGGCATCGGTCGTCAGCAAGTCGATGGTCGGGGTGAGCGGCGCCTGGGCGATCGCGATCAGGACCACGATGAAACCGATCACGATCGGGCCGTCGACCCCCAGAAGGATCAGATAGAAGAAGGCCAGTGCGATCTGCGCCATGATCAGCAGATTACGCGCCTCGACGGCGCGCTCCGTCAGCGCAACGAGGGGCGCGGTCGCGACGATGCGCACCACGAGCGGCAGCGCCACGATGATGCCGATCGCCGCCGGCGTCATCTCGCGCGATTCGAGCCAGATCGGGAAGAACGGCATATAGATGCCGATGCCGGCGAAGGTTGCCGCATTGAGTGCGGATAGCCGCAGGGCGGGGGAGGGCGGCATTTTCGGGCGCGGCATGCTGGACGATCGGTTGCGGGGATGGCTAGGCTGGGTCGTCGGGGACCCGTCGGCATCATGAAAACCGTATAGCATGGAGTGGCGGTCGCGCGGCAATCTCCGGGCGGACAGGAGGACGGGGAGGGGATTGATGATCTTCGCACGCTTTGGCCTTCATGGGCCGGGTCTGGCCATACTCGCCTGCATCGCGATTACGTCTGCGGCAAGCACGCCGGCGCGTGCCTTCGCCGCGATGGAGGGCGATTTCGTCGCCGGTGCGCAATGCCCTGCATGGCATTCGCTGGCGCGGCGCGACAATCCCGGCCAGATCCGCCTCGCTCCCGATCGTGCCTATGCGATCGAGGGGCTCAACCGAGCGGATGGCGATTACGTGCGCGTTATCGTGCCCGGCGCAGAGCCCCGACAGCGTTGGGTGGCGCGCGATTGCGGGGTGATCCGGGACGGAAGGGCCGAGCCGCGTTTCGCGCAGGAATTCGCGCACGATTTCGCGCCGATCTTCGGGCCCGATCTGCCGGCTCCCGAGCCCGACGCATTCGACGAAGCCGTTCTCGCGCTCTGCGGCGGCTGGGGCGCGCGACCTGCGCGGGCGGCGTTCCGGGCCTTGTTCGACGACCCGGCGCATCACGCTGCGGCAGCGCGAATCGGGGAGGCGTTCGGCTATACGCTGCGCGGGGCGGGGCCCGACCCGGATGCCTTTTTCGACGCGCTGACCCGGATCTGGTTCGCGCAGGAAGGCTTTCGCCATGTCTTCTGTGGCGAACCTGCGGAGGATGGCCTCGGCGGCTTGCACTATCGCGGTCGCATTCTCCAGCTTCAGGAGGAGGGCTGGGGCGGTCTCGCCGGGTGCGGGCGCGCCGTGCATGCGCCGCCGATCAGGAGTATCGGCATTGCCTTTCGCACGCCCTCCGGAGCCGTTGCCGAGGCCTGCCCCAAGAGCTTCCTGACCGATCACGACGCGCTCGCGCTGCTGATCGAGGTGACGCGCGCCTTCGCCATCAAGAAGGCGCACGCGGTCGATGAGCGGATGTGCCTGCATGCGCTCGATACCGCCGGGCAGAGCGTGCACGAATCAGCCGGTGATCTGGCCGTATTGGTGACGCGTGAGGGCGCGATCCGGACATTCTACCCGACGGCGAGCCCCCGCTGCGATGGCGGTGCACCCCCGGATAACTGCCTATGTATGCATTGAAACAAAAGGACTTTGCGCTGCCGTGAGGGCAAGTCCTTATTGACCGTCAGGCGTTCTGCACAAATGTTGTCGGGTATCAATGCGGGTCCCCCCTTGAACCTGAGACGAGAAGAGCGTGCGCATACATATCGTGGAAGACGACTACGGCGTTCGGGACGCGTTGATCGAACTCGTCAGCGGGCAGGGCCACAAGGTGCTCGCCTATGCCGACGGTGAGGCGTTCATGAACGGCTGTTCTCCAAGAGGCGACGATCTCGTCTTCGTCGATCTCGGGCTGCCCGGTATCGGCGGTGCCGACGTGATCGACTGGCTCGGCAGCCTGCCGGAGCCGCCGCGCGTGGTGGCGATCTCGGGCCGTCCGCGAATCGATATCGACCTGATGCTGCGCCGGCTTCCCGCCGACTTGCAACTTCTGCGCAAGCCGCTCGCGCCGGAAGCGATCTCGGCGCTGCTCTGATACCGGATTTTGCGCTGTATCAACCCTCGATCCGACGTCGACATGCGCGATAGCGGCTGATCCAAAGATCTGATTTGAAACAGTTATTCGTCCTCCCCCGAGCCTCCGTGCTTTCCCCATCGTGGCAATGCTTAAGGGCAAACACCGATGCGTTCCAAATGGGGCGAATCTACAGATGGCGCATCACCGCTCCGTTCCCCCGGGCGATTTCGAGGACGACGCCATGGATGCGATTATTTCCCGTCAGGACGCCGAAACCGGCGGCTTCAGCAATACCAAATTCGATGCCGGCTGGCAGATTTCCTTCGAGGCTGATCTCAAGACGCCGCGCGCCGCGGATGCCCGTGTGGCCTCCTACCCGCCGCGCTCGCTGATCGTCGATGAGGGCGACGAGACGACCAATGTCTATGAGGTCGTGGAAGGGGGTGTGCTGCTGTTCAAGCTGCTGCCCGACGGGCGCCGCCAGATCATCGAGGTGCTCGGTGTCGGCGATGTGTTCGGCCTCGCGCCCAACGGCGTCTCCGATGTCGGCGCCGAGACGCTGACCAAGGCGCGCGTCGCGGTCTATGAAAAGCGTCGCGTGGATGGCGATGCGGCATTGCGCGACCGGATCTTCTCCCGCCTGCGCTCCCAGCTCTGTGCGCTGCACGATCACGCCCTGCTTCTGGGGCGGAAATCCGCACAGGAGCGGGTGGCGACCTTCATCATGCGGCTGGTGCCCGGACGTGGGGGCCATGCCTGCAGCGGCCCGCTCGCGGGCTGTGACGAGACACATGTCGATCTGGCCATGACGCGCCAGGAAATCGCGGATTATCTGGGTCTCACCATCGAGACTGTCAGCCGCGCCTTTTCCGCGCTGCGTCGCGCCGGCACGATCGCCTATGATCGTCAGGATCGTGTCGCGATCCCCAGCGTCTGCCGGCTTTGCCGTCTGACCGGCTCGCATTGACGCGCGGCGGTTCTGATCGAACCGATCGCGATCCGTCGTTTTCGACCGTCTTCGAGACCGCTTCGCGAGAGGCGGTCTTTTCTTTTGGGCAATAAAGCGGGATAAGTAGAGCGCCCGACGCGACTCCCCCGAGATCACGCCGGGCGCTCACGGCGGTCTGTCGCCTGGTAGCGTTCCGCCGTGAGCACCTTTTTAGCGCATGGCGCGAGAGCCTCATTGATCGATCGCAAGGCGCAGCAGAATTGTGAACATCCGTTTTTATCGTCGCGCCGCCCTTTCGACCGGTCAACTCGTTGCCGCGATTGCCTTCGGTGGCCTGTTCCACAGCCTCGGCATTCCGGCGGGATGGCTCTCCGGTGCCATTGTCGGCGCGATCGTCTGGGGCGCGATTCTGCCCTCGGAGGTGGCTGACGAGGCGCGTTTGCCGCGTCCGCTGGTCGAATGGGCCATGATTCTCGCCGGTGTGGTGATGGGGGCGGGGATCACGCCGGAGGCGCTCGCCACGATCGGCGCCTATCCGCTCAGCCTGCTCGCTCTGCTGCTCGCCGTGGTTTGCGTCACGCTCGCTTGCACCGCTTTTCTGATGCGCTTTCACGGCTGGCGTCGCGATGATGCGATTCTGGCCTCGCTGCCCGGTGCGCTGACGGCGGTTCTGGCGGTGGCCGTCGAGCGCAAGGCGAATCTCGCGCCGATCGCCATCGTGCAATCCTTCCGCCTGCTGGTGCTGGTTGCGCTGCTGCCGTTCCTCGTTTCATTGACCAGCGACGGCGATCCGCGGGCTTTGGTGGGGGCCGGTCAGGAAGTCGCCGGGCCGGGCGCTTTTGCGCTCATGGTTGCAGCCGGGCTGGTCGTGGGGCTGATCTTCCGGCGACTCGGCGTCGCGGCGCCGCTTCTCCTGGGCGCGACGGTGGCATCCGCGCTGCTTCACGTGACCGAGATCGCACCGGGGGTGGTGCCGCCGGAGATTGCGACGGCGGCATTCGTGGTGATCGGCGTGTTCATCGGAGAGCGCTTCACGACGCTGGAGCGCCGTTCTCTCCTGCCGCTTTTCGGCGCCGCCTTCGGCGTCTTTGCGATCGGACTCGTCGTTTCCGCCGGGTTTGCCCTCGCGACGGTCCTCATCGTCGGCGTGGGGACCGGCGAAGCGCTGGTCGCCTTCGCTCCGGGCGGGCTCGAGGCCATGATCGTGCTCGCGCTCGTGCTGGGGGTCGATCCGCTCTATGTCGGGGTGCATCACACTGTGCGCTTCATCGGGATCGGCATGGCGCTGCCGGTGATGTTCCGCCGCGATTCGCCGCCTTGAAATCGTGCCGGGTGAGGCGGCATAGTTACCGGATCAGAAACAGGCGAGGGACGCGCGCATGTATGTGGCGATGAACCGGTTCAAGGTGGTCAGGGATCAAACCGAGGCTTTCGAGGAGGTCTGGCGCGGGCGCCGCACGCGGCTCGACGAGATGCCCGGCTTCATCGCCTTCCACCTGCTGCGCGGCCCCGAGCGCGAGGATCACGTGCTCTATGCCTCGCACAGCCTCTGGGCCGACGAGGCGAGCTTTCTCGCCTGGACGCGCTCGGAGCAGTTCCGCGATTCGCACCGCAATGCCGGGCAGAATCGCAATCTCTATCTCGGGCCGCCGGAATTTGAGGGTTTCACGACAATTCTGGCCGAGGGTGCGGTGATCGGCCGAGACGGTTGATGTCCGGCGTGCCGAGCGCTCAGTCGAGGGGCGTGGTGAATACGTCGAACCCCGCAAGCTGGTTGCGCGCCTCGTCTTCCAGGCTCGGATCGACAGGGCGATAGCGCGCATTCTCACCGGGGCGCGCGCGCACGCGGCGGCGTTCGACTTCGCGCTCGAAGGAAATGAAGGCTTCGATCTCGCCATCGGCATCGCGCAGCGGGCGGATGTCGAGTTCGCAAAGATAGGGTGAGCCGTCCGCGCGGTAATTCGTGACGCAGGTATGGAACGAACGCCCCGCACGAAGCGCCGCGCCCATGGCCTTGCGCGTGAACGGGCTGGTGGCCTTTCCCTGCAGAATCTTCGGAGAACGCCCGATGACGCTTTCACGCGGGTGGCCGGTAAGCGCCTCCACTGCGGGGTTGGCGTAGAGGATTTTCGGTCCGGCAGCGGAGAAATCCGTGTCAGTGACCAGAACGGTCGTATTCAGGTCTTCAGCAAAGCGGCTGACATGCTCCACGACAGTCATGATAGTCCCTTCTAGGCGAGTTCAACCAGATGGCGATTGGAGAACTCAATTAACGACGTTACGGCATCTCTTGTGAAGATGGCATAAGAATGGTTTCGGGACTATCTGATACACCTTTTCAAATGGTTCACCAATTTTGCAGCCTTGGCCGTAACGCTCATTTTTTGGGCAATTTCGGCGTGTTGGACGGGTGAGAAATTGCCTGATCCATGTTGTCTTTCTTGCATGGCCTGATTATGGTCGGCCAGCCCTCGCAACGGTTCGCGCGCCTCATTCCGCATGCGTTGGTCTGGGCATAAAAAATGAACCGGGGCGGGACGCAAAAGAAAACGGAGGGTTTAGAATGGAACGTCGTCAATTTCTTAAAGGTGCGGCCTTTGGTGGTGTCGCTGCGGCCTCGACGCTGGCCACGCCTGCGATCGCGCAGGGTGTGAAGCGCCTGCGCATGCAGACGACATGGCCGCGCAACTTCCCGGGCCTGGGTACCGGCGCGAACGTGCTCGCGGAAATGATCAACAGGTTGTCCAGTGGTTCGATCGAGATCGAAGTGCTCGGCGGTGGCGAAGTGGTACCGCCTTTCGAGACGATCGACGCGGTTGAGGCCGGCACGCTCGATATGGGCCATGGCGCTTTCTATTACTGGAAGGGCAAGGTCCCGGCGACCGAGTTCCTCGGCGTGATTCCGTTCGGCTTCAATGCGGCCGAGACGAATGCATGGTTCCGCTTCGGTGGTGGCCAGGAGCTCGCTGACGAAGCCTATCGCGAGATGGGCTGCAAGGTTTTCCTCTCGGGCAATACCGGCAACCAGATGGGCGGCTGGTTCTCGCGTCCGATCGAATCGATCGAGGATTATCGCGGCCTGCGCCTGCGCCTGCCGGGTCTCGGCGGTGAGGTCAGCGCGGCAGCCGGTGCCTCGGTGGTGAACCTGCCGGGCGGCGAAATCCCGCCGGCCATGGCTTCCGGTGCGCTCGACGCGGCGGAGTGGGTCGGCCCCTATAACGATCTGGCTCTCGGCATGCACCGTTCGGGCTGGTACTACATGTATCCGGGCTGGCAGGAGCCGGGCACGGGCCTCGACCACTTCATCAATCTCAATGTCTGGGAATCCTTCTCGGACGAAGAGAAGGCGATCGTCGAGGCGGCCAACGCCTACGCCAACGACTACGTGCTCTCCGAGTTCATGGCGAACAACAACGACTCGCTCGACACGCTCATCAACGAGCACAATGTGGAGCTTCGTCGCTTCAATGACGAAACGCTGATCGCGCTGGCCGAGCTGTCTGCCGATGTGCTCGACGGGCTTGCCAATGCGGATTCGCTCAGCCGTCGTACCTACGACAGCATCCTGCGCTTCCGTTCGCAGGCGATCTCCTGGGCCTCGGTGGCCGAGGGCGCGATGGCCCAGGCTCGCACCCTGGATTATCGCTTCTCGGAGCCTTCCGAGTGATTGCTGTGGCGTGATCGCCGCGGCGCGATTGAGCATTCCGATCGAGAGGCAGCGGCGCCAGCCGCTGCCTCTTTTGTTTGGTGGTTGCCTCAAAGAGAAAGGGCCGGCATGCCTGCCGACCCTGATTCGTTTCTCGCCATCGCGTACGGGCGCTGTTACGGCGCTGCCGAACGGGCTCAGATTTCCGCGTAGCGACGCGCCGTGGAATCGATATCGTAGCGGCTCAGGCCGACATCGGCGAGCTCGCGTTCGCTCAGGCGGCTGAGCTCGTTTACCGTCTCGCGGTAGCGCAGCCAGGCCCGGTAGCGTTCGAGCAAATACGTAATGAACATGTGCGGTACTCCTCGGTCAATTTCTGCGGGTGCGGAATGCGCTGCCCTGTTGAATCGCAATATGGCGATGGGAGCAGAAAAGACCATGGCTGTTTCGGCGCCTCAGCCATGCATTGAATGCATGATGTGCATTGACTGGTGCCATCAACGTGCCGCAATCAAATTCCCGGTCACAATGCCGTCACACAGGTAAATTTGCCTTATTCTGCGGCTGCACGCGTTTTAGGCGGTCTGCGTGCGAGCACATCGCGCAGGAAGCGTCCCGTATGGCTGCCTTCGCAGGCTGCGATCTGCTCGGGTGTGCCTTGCGTCACGATCATGCCTCCGCCATCGCCGCCTTCCGGGCCCATGTCGATGATCCAGTCGGCGGTCTTGATGACCTCGAGATTGTGCTCGATCACCACGACCGTATTGCCCTGCTCGACCAGTTCGTGCAGCACTTCCAACAACTTGGCGACATCGTGGAAATGCAGGCCCGTGGTCGGCTCGTCGAGGATGTAGAGCGTGCGCCCGGTGGCGCGCTTGGACAGTTCCTTCGAGAGTTTCACCCGCTGCGCTTCACCGCCCGAGAGCGTGGTCGCCTGCTGGCCGACCTTGACGTAATCGAGCCCGACCCGCGCCAGCGTCTCCATCTTGTCGCGGATCGAGGGCACCGCCTTGAACAGGTCGCGCGCTTCCTCGACGGTCATGTCGAGCACGTCGGCGATGGATTTGTTGCGGTACTTCACCTCCAGCGTCTCGCGGTCGTAGCGTTTGCCCTTGCAGACATCGCAGGTGACGTAGACATCCGGCAGGAAGTGCATCTCGATCTTGATGACGCCGTCGCCCTGGCAGGCCTCGCAGCGCCCGCCCTTGACGTTGAACGAGAACCGCCCCGGCTGGTAGCCGCGCGTCTTCGCCTCGGGCAGGCCGGCGAACCATTCGCGGATCGGCGTGAAGGCGCCGGTATAGGTGGCGGGGTTGGAGCGCGGCGTGCGCCCGATCGGTGACTGGTCGATATCGATCACCTTGTCGAGATGCTCCAGCCCCTCGATGCGATCATGCGGCGCCGGGTTCTCGCTCGCGCCGTTGAGCTTGCGCGCGATCGCCTTGTAGAGCGTGTCGATCACGAGGGTCGACTTGCCGCCGCCGGAGACGCCGGTGATGCAGGTGAAGGTGCCCAGCGGGATCTCCGCCGTGACGTCCTTGAGATTGTTGCCGCGCGCGCCGACGAGGCGCAGCATGCGGCTCTTCATCGGCTTGCGCCGCTTCGCCGGCATGCGCACCGCCATCTCGCCGGTGAGATATTTGCCGGTCAGCGAGGCCGGATCGGCCATGACCTGCGACGGCAGTCCCTTCGAGACGATCTCGCCGCCATGGATGCCGGCGCCGGGGCCGACATCGACGACGTAATCCGCCTGCAGGATCGCATCCTCGTCATGCTCGACGACGATGACGGTATTGCCCAGGTCGCGCAGGCGCTTGAGCGTGCCGAGCAGGCGCTCGTTGTCGCGCTGGTGCAGGCCGATCGAGGGCTCGTCGAGCACATAGAGCACGCCGGTCAACCCCGAGCCGATCTGCGAGGCGAGGCGGATGCGCTGGCTCTCGCCGCCCGACAACGTGCCGGAGGCGCGCGCGAGCGTGAGGTATTCCAGCCCGACATCGAGCAGGAAGCGCAGCCGCTCGATGATCTCCTTGAGAATGCGCGCGGCGATCTCGTTCTGCTTGGTGTCGAGCCGCTCGGGGAGGGCGGTGAACCAGCCATGCGCCTCGCGTACCGACAGGCGGGTGACGTCGCCGATATCGTTGCCGTCGATCTTCACCGCGAGCGCCTCGGGCTTGAGCCGCTTGCCGCCGCAGGCCGCGCAGGGGGTCGCCGCCATGTAGCGGCTGATCTCGTCGCGCGACCAGTCGCTCTCCGTCTCGCGATAGCGCCGCTCCAGATTGGTGACGACACCCTCGAAGGGTTTGCGCACCTCGTAGGAACGCAGGCCGTCATCATAGGCGAAGCGGATCGTGTCGCCGCCGGAGCCGTAGAGAATCGCCTCGCGCGCCTTTTCGGGGATTTCCTCCCACGGCGCGGTCATCTTGAACCCGTAATGCTTCGCCATCGCCTCCAGCGTCTGGCCGTAATAGGGCGATGTCGATTTCGCCCAGGGCGCGATCGCCCCCTTCTTCAGGCTGGCGCCCGGATCCGGCACGACCAGCGCCGGGTCGATGCGCATCTCATGGCCGATGCCATCGCATTCCGGGCAGGCGCCGGTGGGGTTGTTGAAGGAGAACAGCCGCGGCTCGATCTCGGGGATGGTGAAGCCGGAGACGGGGCAGGCGAATTTCGCCGAGAAGACGAGCCGGCGCGGGGCGCCCTTGTCGTCCTTTTCGTCGGCGAATTCCACGAAGGCGATGCCGTCGGCGAGTTCGAGCGCCGTCTCGAAGGATTCCGCCAGACGCGGCGCCATATCCGGGCGCACCACGATGCGATCGACCACCACGTCGATATCGTGCTTGTATTTCTTGTCGAGGGCGGGGGCGTCGTCGATCTCGTAGAAACTGCCGTCGATCTTGACGCGCTGGAAGCCCTTCTTCTGAAACTCGGCCAGTTCCTTGCGATACTCGCCCTTGCGCCCGCGCACCACCGGCGCGAGCAGATAGAGCCGCGACTTCTCCGGCAGGGCGAGCACCCGGTCTACCATCTGGCTCACGGTCTGGCTCTCGATGGGCAGGCCGGTGGCGGGGGAATAGGGGATGCCGACGCGCGCCCAGAGCAGGCGCATGTAATCGTAGATCTCGGTGACGGTGCCGACCGTGGAGCGCGGGTTCTTCGAAGTGGTCTTCTGCTCGATGGAAATCGCAGGCGAGAGCCCGTCGATCTGATCGACATCGGGCTTTTGCATCATCTCAAGGAATTGCCGCGCATAGGCCGACAGCGATTCGACATAGCGCCGCTGCCCCTCGGCGTAGATCGTATCGAAGGCGAGGGAGGATTTGCCGGAGCCCGACAGCCCCGTGAAGACGACGAGCCGGTCGCGCGGCAGCATCAGATCGACATTCTTCAGATTATGCTCGCGCGCGCCCGTCACCGAAATGACGCGGGCATTCGGGTCGCCGGCGCGGGCCCGGTCGAACAACGCATCGATCTCGCCGCTGCCCGAACCGCGCACCGGTGCGACAGTCGCAGCCGGCGCTTTCTTCGTGGCGCGCGAACGTGCGGGCTTCTTCGCTTTCGATGAGGTGGTCGAGGGCATGGTCGGGGCTCTGGGTTCGTCTGATCGGAACGCAAGCGTATTTCGCAACGCGGCAACAGCGGGTCACATAGTGCACGGGCCGCGTCAAGGCGACCCCAACAACTCTAGAACAAATCACGTACAACGAGCAAGTGCGTGAACGCGGAATCCGTGATCCCGCTATCAGGCCTGATCGGGCACGCACCGGAAATGATGCTTGGGCATCGGCATTGAATTGGAACCTTGGCCGCATTGATCGGTTGGTATCACCGAGAAAACGGGGCGGCTGGTGCTCGCCAGGGCAGCACAGCATTTGGGCAGTCCGGCGCAAACAGCTTATCCCGTTTGTCGCGTGCCCGCGCTATCATCGCTGCGAATCGACAGCATTACAGCGGTTGCAACCACGAGGGACCATGGCCAGAACGCAGTCATCTGCACATCCGCGTATCTATTATCTCCACCATCGCGCGGTCGGGACGCACGATGCGTTGGTCGGTCGGCTCGATCATGCGCGCGATCTCGGCTTCGACCATGTGGCGCTCTCGCCGCCTTTCCGCGCGGGCCGCACGGGCGATGTCTTCTTTCCCGTCGATCATGATGCCGCGGATGAGGGGCTCGGCTCCACCGACGCGCTGCCGCTCGCGCTGGAGCATGTCGCGCGCGAGGCGCAGGGCCGGGGGCTTTCCCTGCTGATCGATTTCGCGCCCCAGCAATTCGCGCTGGAGCATCCGGAGGTGGAAGCGGCGCCGGATCGCTTCACCGTGCGGCGCGAGGCGGCGGGCGGGCCGGTCGATCCGCGCCGCCCGGCCACGGCGCAGGGTGCGGCCTGGTCGCGGCTCGATGACGATGCGCTCGCATGGCTGAAGGCCTATTGGGAGCCCCGCATCGCCGCCTGGGCACAGGCCGGGGTCAAGGGTTTTCGCGCCGTGCGCCCCAATGCGGCATCGGCTGATCTGTGGCGCTGGATCATCGAGACGATGCGCGCGCATCGCCCGGACGCACTCGTCATCGCCGATACGACGGGCTTGCCGCGTTCCGACGCGCTCGGGCTTGCCGGCTGCGGCTTCGATTACCTGCTCTCCTCGTTGCCCTGGTGGGACGGGCGCGCGCCCTGGCTTGTCGAGGAGCATGCGGCGCTCTCGGCCATCGCACCCGTCATGACCATGCCGGAAGCGCCCTTCGCCACCCGTCTGGCGGAGCGCGTCGGGGATGCCCGGGCGCTGCTGCCGGCTTATGACCGCGCCTTGCGGCTCGCGGCGGGGCTCGGCTGCGGCATGCTGATGCCGATGGGTTTCGAATACGCCGCCCGCCGCCCGCTCGATGCGATCGAGAGCCGTCCGGAGGATGGTGCGCAGATGGCGCAGGAGGCGCCGGCGGAGATTGCGCAGCGCGTGCGCGATATCAACGCGCTGATCGCGAAGCTCCCGGCGCTCGCCCGGCCCGGTCGGCTGCGTGCACTCACCGGGCCCTCCGCCCAGGCGACGGGGATCCTGCGCACGCCGGCCGATCCGCGCGTGGCGCAGGAGGCGCTGCTCGTGCTCGTCAATCCCGATCTGCTGGCGGGCCACGATGTCGGCGCGACCAAGCTGCGGGCGCAGATGGGCGGGGAATTTGCCGGTTTCGTGCCGCTCGAGGGCGGTGATACCAGCGATTCCGCCGGCGATACCTTCACTCTCGAGCCCGGTGCGGTGCTGCTGGCGACAGCAACGCGCGCCAAGCCCGTGAAACTCCCCCGCGCCACCGGCAAGCGCGCCGCCAAGGCGGCAGGCGCGGCGCCGCGCATCGTCGTCGAGGCCCTGTCGCCCTGCATCGATGCCGGGCGCTACCCGGTGAAACGCATCGTCGGTGATTCGATCACCGTGGAGACCGATGCCTTCATGGACGGCCACGAGGTGCTCGGCGTGGAACTGCGCTGGCGCGCCCTCGACGAGGATGTCTGGCGCACGGCCCCGATGTTGCCCCAGGGCAATGACCGCTTCCGCGCGGCGCTGCATCTGGAGCGGATGGGGCGGCACGAATACGTCGTCGAGGCCTGGTTCGATCGCTATGCGACCTACGCGCGCGATCTCGCCAAGAAGAGCGATGCCGGGGTGGATATCGCCCTCGATCTGCGGGAGGGGCGGCTGCTGGTCGAAGAGGCGCGCGGGCGCGTCAAGGGCGATCTGAAAGCGCGGCTTACCGATATTCTCGTCGATCTCGATCACGCGGATCAGGCCGGGCAGGTCGAGATCCTGCTCGGCATCGAGGCCCGCGCGCTGATGCAGGAGGCGGACGACCGCCCGTTCAGCGCGCAGAGCGTAGTCCAGCCGGTCGATGCCGAGCGCCAGCAGGCCCTGTTTGCGAGCTGGTACGAGATCTTCCCGCGCTCGCAGACGGATGACCCGGACCGCCACGGCACCCTGCGCGATGTGATCCCGCAATTGCCGCGCGTGCGCGATATGGGTTTCGACGTGCTCTATTTCACGCCGATCCACCCGATCGGGAGCAAGAACCGCAAGGGCCGCAACAACACGCTGACGCCGGGGCCCGACGATGTCGGCTCGCCCTATGCGATCGGCTCGGAGGATGGCGGGCATGACGCGCTGCATCCGGAACTCGGCACGCTGGAGGATTTCCGCGCGCTGCGCGACGCGGCGATGGCGCACGGGCTCGAACTCGCGCTCGATTTCGCCATCCAGTGCTCGCCGGATCACCCCTGGCTGAAGCAGCATCCCGGCTGGTTCGATTACCGCCCTGACGGCACGATCAAATATGCGGAGAACCCGCCGAAGAAATACGAAGACATCGTCAATGTCGATTTCTACAAGGACGATTCGGTCCCCGATCTCTGGATCGCGCTGCGCGATGTCGTGCTCTTCTGGGTCGGGGAGGGGGTGAAGACGTTTCGCGTCGACAATCCGCACACCAAGCCGCTGCCCTTCTGGGAGTGGATGATCGGGGAGGTGCGCGGGCGCCATCCGGACGTGATCTTCCTCTCCGAGGCCTTCACGCGGCCCAAGATGATGTATCATCTGGCCAAGGTGGGGTTCTCGCAAAGCTATACCTATTTCACCTGGCGCAATACGAAATACGAGCTGCAGAGCTATCTGGAGGAGCTGGCGCAGGAAGCGCCGAAGGATTTCTACCGGCCGCATTTCTTCGTCAACACGCCCGATATCAACCCGGTCTACCTGCAGCGCTCGGGCCGCGCCGGGTTCCTCATCCGCGCCTGCCTCGCGGCGACTTTGTCGGGGCTGTGGGGTGTGTATTCCGGCTATGAACTGCTCGAATCCGAGCCGGTTCCGGGCAAGGAGGAATACAAGGATTCGGAGAAATACGAGATTCGCGTGCGCGACTGGAACGCGCCGGGCAACATCGTGCCCGACATCGCGCGGCTCAACCGCATCCGCAAGGCCAACCCCGCCCTGCACACGCATCTCAACGTGCGTTTCTACAATGCCGCCAACGAGCACATCCTCTATTACGGCAAGCCCTCGCGCGAGGGCGACGAGATGATCCTCGTCGCGGTCAATCTCGACCCGTATCACCCGCAGGAAGCCGGGATCGAGATCCCGCTCTGGGAGTTCGGGATCGGTGATGACGGCGCGCTCGATGTCGAGGATCTGATCGCTGATCGTGCCTTCACCTGGTGGGGCAAGCACCAGCATATCCGCCTCGACCCCGCCGATTACCCCTTCGCCATCTGGCGTATCCGTCCGCACA
>LFIK01000774.1_pt1 | contig 24336 bp, 19 predicted proteins | sample 643401 | NCBI WGS metagenome assembly LFIK01 (sample SAMN03777447, study PRJNA286221) | soda lake metagenome | biome: soda lake; feature: Kulunda steppe; material: water; isolation source: sample T5-Br brine of Lake Tanatar-5 | place: Russia: Kulunda steppe | collected 2010-07
CTATCTGGGGCTGCAGACCCTGTACGACCGCTACTTCCTGCATCAGGACGGTGTTCGCATCGAGCTGCCCCAGTGCTTCTTCATGCGTGTGGCCATGGGGCTGGCCATCCAGGAGGATGACCCGGAAGCACGCGCCATCGAGTTCTACCAGCTGCTGTCGTCGTTCGACTACATGTGCTCCACCCCCACCCTGTTCAATGCGGGCACGCTGCGGCCGCAGCTGTCGTCCTGCTACCTGACCACGGTACCGGACGACCTGCACGGCATCTTCGGCGCCATCCACGACAACGCCATGCTGTCCAAGTTTGCCGGCGGTCTGGGCAACGACTGGACGCCGGTGCGCGCGCTCGGCTCCTACATCAAGGGCACCAATGGCAAGAGCCAGGGGGTGGTGCCGTTCCTGAAGGTGGTCAACGACACCGCAGTGGCGGTCAACCAGGGTGGCAAGCGCAAGGGCGCGGTCTGCGCCTACCTGGAAACCTGGCACCTGGACATCGAGGAATTCCTGGAGCTGCGCAAGAACACAGGCGACGACCGCCGCCGCACCCATGACATGAATACGGCCAACTGGGTGCCGGACCTGTTCATGAAGCGGGTGCTGGACGAAGGCGAATGGACCCTGTTCTCGCCCGCCGACACGCCGGACCTGCACGATCTGACCGGTAGTGCCTTCGAGCAGCGCTACCTGGCCTATGAAGAGATGACCCGCAACGGCCAGCTGCAGCTGTTCAAGCGCGTCAAGGCCGCCGACCTGTGGCGCAAGATGCTGTCCATGCTGTTCGAGACCGGCCATCCCTGGATCACCTTCAAGGACAGCTGCAACCTGCGCTCGCCGCAACAGCACTGTGGGGTGGTGCACTCGTCCAACCTGTGTACCGAGATCACCCTGAACACGTCGGAGGACGAGATCGCGGTCTGCAACCTGGGCTCGGTCAACCTGGCTCGCCATGTCGACGCAGACGGCCTGGATACCGACAAGCTGCAGCGCACCGTCCGTACAGCCGTGCGGATGCTCGACAACGTCATCGATATCAACTACTACTCGGTGCCCCAGGCCCGCCGCTCCAACATGCGTCACCGCCCCGTGGGGCTGGGCCTGATGGGCTTCCAGGATGCGCTCTATCAGCAGCGGATCGCCTATGGCTCGGAGGCTGCGGTCAGCTTCGCCGATCAGTCCATGGAAGCGATCAGCTACTACGCCATCGAGGCTTCCAGCACCCTCGCCGAGGAGCGCGGCCGCTATCAGACCTTCGAGGGCTCCCTGTGGAGCAAGGGCATCCTGCCGCTGGACTCGCTGGACCTGCTGGAGCGGGAGCGTGGCAGCGACTACCTGAAGGTGGACCGCAGCAGCAGCTTCGACTGGGACGGCCTGCGCGAGCAGGTGAAGACCCAGGGCATGCGCAATTCCAACGTGATGGCCATTGCCCCCACGGCAACCATTGCCAACATTACCGGGGTGTCCCAGTCGATCGAGCCGACCTATCAGAACCTGTACGTGAAATCGAACCTGTCCGGCGAGTTCACGGTGGTCAATCCCTACCTGGTCCACGACCTGAAGCGTCAGGGGCTGTGGGACAAGGTGATGGTCAATGACCTGAAGTACTACGACGGCAGCGTCCAGCAGATCGACCGGGTGCCGGAAGATCTGAAGGCCCTTTACGCCACGGCATTCGAGGTGGAACCACGCTGGATCGTGGAAGCCGCCTCGCGCCGGCAGAAGTGGCTGGATCAGGCCCAGTCACTGAACCTCTACATTGCCGGCGCGTCCGGCCGCAAGCTGGACATCACCTACAAGATGGCCTGGCTGTCCGGCCTGAAGACCACCTATTACCTGCGCGCGCTGGGTGCTACCAGCACCGAGAAGTCCACGGTGGCCTCGGGCACGCTCAATGCAGTCAGTGCTCAGGGCGGTAGCCAGGCGGCGTCGCAGGACGCAGGCCCGGCCCCGGTGCCGGCCGCCTGCTCACTGGACGATCCGGACTGCGAAGCCTGTCAGTAACAACGGGCCGCAATCGCGCAACCGAACAGAAGGAGTGAACCAGTGCTGAGCTGGGACGAGTTTTACGAAGACGAGCCACGACAGCCGCAGCGAGCAGATCGCCGGCCGCAGGACGCTCCTGCGCCAGCCGTGCGCGAGGCTGCTCTGCGGGAACTGGATGCGGCCCCGTCGCCGCAGCCGGAAGCCCGGGCGGCCACCGAGACACAGGTAATCGAGGATGTGCTGGACGCAGTCGAGCAGACCCTGGCCGAGGCCGATCCGGCTGCAGCCGAAACTGCAACCGGCGTGCGTCCACCCGAGGAGGCCCCCACAGCCGCTGCCAGCAGTGATCTGGCGGAGCCGGATCCTGTCGCTGCCGAGCACGGCCTGGCGTCTCCGTCCGAGAACATGGCCGCCGCCCAGGCAGCGCTGGCACGGCTGGATGACGGTACCGACGCCGAAGGCGAGGAGTACCAGCGGGTCACGGTCGAGAAGAAGCGCATGATCAATGCCCGCGCGGATCTCAACCAGCTGGTGCCGTTCAAGTACGACTGGGCCTGGCAGAAGTACCTGGATGGCTGTGCCAACCACTGGATGCCGCAGGAAGTGAACATGAATGCGGACATCGCCCTGTGGAAGAGCGAGAACGGCCTGACGCCGGACGAGCGTACCGTGGTCAAGCGCAACCTGGGCTTCTTCTCTACCGCCGATTCGCTGGTGGCCAACAACCTGGTGCTGGCCATCTACCGGCTGATCACCAACCCCGAGTGCCGCCAGTACCTGCTGCGCCAGGCCTTCGAGGAAGCCATCCACACGCACGCCTACCAGTACTGCGTGGAATCCCTGGGCATGGACGAAGGCGAGATCTTCAACATGTACCACGAGGTGCCCAGCGTCGCCCGCAAGGCCTCCTGGGGCCTGAAGTACACCCGCGCCATCTCGGACCCGGGCTTCACCACCGGCACTCCGGAAACCGACCGCGAACTGCTGCGCAACCTGATCGCGTTCTACTGCGTGCTGGAAGGCATGTTCTTCTATTGCGGCTTCACCCAGATCCTGTCCATGGGCCGCCGCAACAAGATGACCGGCACTGCCGAGCAGTTCCAGTACATCCTGCGCGACGAGTCCATGCACGTGAACTTCGGCATCGACGTGATCAACCAGATCAAGATCGAGAACCCGCACCTGTGGGATGCCGACACCCAGCAGGAAGCCATCCAGATGATCCTGGAAGGCACCCAGCTGGAAATCGAGTATGCCCGCGACACCATGCCGCGCGGCATTCTCGGCATGAACGCGAGCATGATGGAGGAGTATCTTAAGTTCATCGCCAACCGGCGGCTGGCCCAGATCGGCCTGCCGGAACAGTTCCAGGGCGTCTCCAACCCGTTCCCGTGGATGTCCGAAATCATGGACCTGAAGAAGGAAAAGAACTTCTTCGAGACCCGTGTGACCGAATATCAGGTGGGCGGCGCCTTGAGCTGGGACTGAAGGTCCGGGTTATGATGCAGACTGTCGGACTGACCGATGACGCAGCTGCTGCTGCGCATCGGCAGCTCGTGGTGACAGGCGCGTGGTAACAGGGGCGTGGTAACAGGGGGAGGTACCACAGCATGGGCAAGGCCAGTCGACGCAAGCACGAACGCCGTCGTTTCGAACAGCTGACCATCGAGGGTCTGCCCGATGCACTGCGATCGGAACAGGTACGCATCCGCCGCCAGCATTCGGGGCCCAAGATCTCGGACGCCCTGCTGGATGTGCTCAGGCCGTTCATCGAGCCCGGCCTGAACACCGAACAGATGCGGGCCCTGACCGAGTTCGCCGTGTTCGCCTGGAACCTGTCACTGCAGCCGCGTATCGACCGCCGGACCGTGCAGCAGCACTTCAGTCACCTGGACGAGTCCATGCAGCAGGCCTCCATGAGGCTGCTGGGACAGATGGTGGAACGCAAGCGCAAGCGCCATCCCCAGGATCGCCGTCCCATCGCCAGTTTCCAGGTCCACGAGACCGATGACGGCGGCTGGTACGTGACGGCGGCGGCTGCTGCCGAGTCGCAGGCCGAGACAGACAACAGGGCCCCCGCCGAGGCGTCCGCCAAGGGCGAACAACAGTGATCAGCAGCTGCCCTGCCCCGGAACCGATTGCCGGGGCCTGGGCTTGCTTGCCGCGATCGCCGCAGCCGAAGCGGCTGCCGCACCCATGATCAGCCGCTGGCGCGGGCCTTGCGGAAGTCGGGCTCGCGCTTCTCCATGAAGGCGGCAATCGCCTCCTTGTGCTCCGGCGACTTGTAGCAATCCTGCAGGGCCTGCATTTCCCGCTGCTGTACCTTCGCCAGATCCCCTTCAGTGGCGTTCTGCGTGATCAGTTGCTTGACCACTCGCAGCGCAGCCTGGGGATTGGAGCCCATGTCCTTCGCCATGGCACGGGCAGTCTCAAGCAGCTGATCTGCAGGCACCGCCTGATCCACCAGACCGATGCGGGCCGCTTCCTCGCCGCTGATGGTCTTGCCAGTGAGCATCAGCTCGCTGCTCTTGCCGAAGCCACAGCGCAGGGTCACGAACTGGGAACTGGCCAGCTCCGGAACGATGCCCATCTTGATGAAGCGCAGACTCAGCCTGGCGTCCTGGCTGGCCACCAGATAATCCATGGGCAGGATCTGGGTCAGGCCGACGCCGATGGCGGCACCGTTGATGGCGGCCACCATGGGCTTGGCGCTGCGCACCTCGCTGATCCAGTCGCGCACCGCGCCGGATCCGCTGTTGCCGCTGCGGATGCTGTTGTCTTCCTGCTGGGCCTTGAACACATCCTGGATGTCGGCACCGGCACAGAAGCCGCGGCCGGCGCCAGTGATGACGATGGCATCTACCGCCTCATCCGCATTGGCCTGGCGGATCGCCTCGCTCAGTTCAGCGCCCATTTCGTAGGTCCAGGCATTGAGGCGATCTGGGCGGTTGAGGGTGATGGTCATCAGACCATCAGCCACTTCGGTCAGTATGGTGTTGAAGCTCATCTTTCAGGTCCTGCCTTCTGTTTGCCAAGAATTCGGGGGGTATCGGTCAGCGTCCCTGCGCCAGCACGGCGCCACCGGTACGCGTATTGGCGGCCACGTCCAGGGCCAGCCACCGACGCATGTCCGCATCCAGTTCAGCCTGCACCTGCGGCGACAGCGCCGCATTCCAGTTCACCTGGGGGCGCAGGAAGTCCGCCGAGTAATAGCCGAACAGCAGCGCCCGCTCCTGATCATGGGTGCGATTCTCGCCCGAGGTATGCCAGACCCGACCATCCATCGCAATCACCGCCCCGGCCGGCGCCTCGAACGGCTGCAGCCGGTCGCGCACGTCGGCCGGAACGTCGCTCTCCGACTGCCAGCGGTGACTGCCCGGCACGAAGCGGGTGGCACCGTTGTCCGCGTGGACATCGTCCAGACACCAGATCACGTTCATGGACCAGGGCTGCAGCCAGGGTTCCGGCACCACCAGCGCCTGATCCGAGTGCAGGGCCATGGAGCCACTGCCCGGTCGCGCAATGTTGGCCGTGAAGTTGGAGATCAGGAAATCGTCGCCGAGCAGCTCGCCCACCAGCTGCAGCGCCACCGGGTGACGGATCAGTTGCCGGAACAGGGCGTCCAGCTCCAGCAGGAAGAAGACCCGGATATTGGCCGCGTTCGGATCCAGCGTCGGCATGAAGGTGTCGACCCCGCGCCGCCGGCTCTCCTCGGCGGCCTGCAGCAGCCGCGTCCGCGCCTGCGCCACCGCCTGCGGATCCAGCACATCAGGCACGACGCAATGACCCTGCTCGTGCAACTGCTGACGCGCGCCTGCCGGCAACTGCATCGGCAACTCCTCCCTATTTTCCGGACGCGTACTGCCGGGGCCGCTCCTGCGCCGGCCCCGGACACCGACTCAGTGCAGGCCCTTCAGGAACTCCAGCAGCAGTGCATTGGTCTCGTCCGCCTGCTCCTGCTGCACCCAGTGTCCACAACCGTCCAAGATGACCGAACGGGTGAGCTTCGGCAAGGTTTCCGGGAACCGCTCGATCGCTGGCTGCCCCCAGACGGTAGGGCCATCCTTGCTGCCGCCGATGAACAGGGCCGGAATGGTGATGGGCTGACCGGCAAAGGCAGCCAGGTCGCGCCAGTCCCGATCGACATTGCGATAGCGACTGAGCGGACCGAAGAAGCCCGAGTACTCGAACTCGCGCGTGTAGACATCCAGATCCGCTTCGCTCAGCCAGTGCGGCATCTGTTCCGGGAACACGAACTTGTCGCGCAACTTCCGGCCCGGCTCCACCAGCGAGATGTTGGGGCCGTTGTCGATGTCCCCGGAAGCACAGTGGTAGAAGCCCAGCAGCCACGAACGCACGTCTTCCTCGATCTCGGCCTCCGCGACGCCCGGCTCCTGAAAATGCTCGATGTAGAACAGCTGATCGCCCGCCATGGCACGCATGCCGGCAGTGGGCGGTCGCTGGCCGCCTCCCGGCGGCGCGTAGGGGACCGACAGACCGGCCACGCCCCGGAACAGGTCCGGACGCAGCAGGGCCGAGGTCCAGACGATGGGTGCACCCCAGTCATGTCCGATCAGGGTCACCCGGGTCTCGCCCAGTGCCTGCAACAGGTTGACGATGTCGGCCACCTTCAGGACCATCCGGTAGTCCTCGACCCGGACCGGCTTGGAAGAGCGACCGTAGCCACGCACATCGATGGCAATCGCCCGGTAACCCGCAGCCGCCAGCGCAGGCAGCTGATAGCGCCAGGAATACCAGGACTCGGGGAAGCCGTGCACCATGAGCACGGCCGGCCCGCTGCCACATTCGGCGACGTGAATGCGGACGCCGTTGGCGTCCACGCTGTGATGCCTGATGTCTGTCATCTGTATGGGTTCCTCATGCGCTGGCTCGGGTCGTCGCGATCTGACCCGAGCGACTTTCGATGTAGCCCTGCTGGCTGTTCCAGGCGAGCACCCCGTTGACGATCACCTGATCGATACCGCGCGCCTCCCGCACATAGCGCATGCCACCCTCGGGCATGTCGTGCACGGGCCGCTCTTCGCCGCGGGCAATCAGGTCGGGGTCGAAGATGGTGATGTCGGCGGCAAAGCCGGGCTGCAGCAGGCCCCGTCCCGGAATGCCCCAGATCCGCGCCGTGTCGGCGGTCACCTTCTTGACAGCGGCCTCCAGCGTCAGGCGACCGGTTTCGCGCACGAAGCGGCTGAACAGATAGCCGGTATCACCATAGGTGGCGAACGACTGGATATGGGCGCCTCCATCGCTGGCGCCCACATGCACGTTGGGATGCGCCAGCAGATCACCGACCCGCTGCGGGTCAGCATGACCCAGATCCGCTCCCAGGAAGAAGGCCTGCAGGTCATTGTCCAGCGAGATCCGGATCATGACCCGCGCCGGCGAGCTGTCCTGCTCGCGGGCCAGCTCCCCCAGAGTGCGTCCCGTCAACGGGGTGTCCTGATCACGCATCACGGCCCGCACCCGCAACCGCTCGAACCGGCTCCAGTCCCCCTCCGGCTCGGCTTCGGCAACCAGGCGCTGAACCTGCTCCGCGTCCTGCAGAACGGCCAGCTTCTCGTCCCGCGGCAGCCGCATGACCCGGTACCAGCCCGGCAAGCCGGCAAACAGCAGGCTGGCCTGCTCGAAGCTGAAGCTGATGTCGATGGGGCGCGTCTGCACCTGGGGCCAGACCCGTGCGCCTCTGGCCATCTGCTCTTCTACCCACCGCATGACCCGCGGCACGTTGTCGGGCGTGGCAGCCGAATCGAACAGCGGCGAGAAGGTGGTGGGAATCTGGTAGCGCAGCGACAGCTCGGCCAGCTGGTCGATCCGCGCCAGGGTGATGTCGGTATTGTAGAACTCGGGCACCACCTGCAGCATGCGGCCGTACTCACCCAGTACTGCAGCCAGCGCCTCCAGCTCCTCGAAATGGGCATAGCGGCTGGGTACCGGCTGAAGCTTCTCGTTGACGTCCACGAAACTGGTGGACAGGCCGACGGCCCCGGCCTCCAGACAGCGGCGCAGCAGGTCCTGCATGGCGCGAATCTCTTCGCCGCTGGCAGCGCGCTCCATGGCGGCATCTCCCATCACCCACAGGCGGATGACGGAATGACCGGCCAGCGGCGCCACATTGATCGACAGCTGACCGCGCAGGGCGTCCAGGTAGCCGTCGAAGTCTTCCCAGGTCCACTCGAAGGCACCCTCAAAGGCCGCGTCCGGCATTTCCTCGATCTGCTGGAACATGCCCACTAGCGCCGGCCGATGCTCGGCCTTCAGCGGGGCCAGCGACAGCGAACAGTTGCCCGGCACGATGGTGGTCACGCCGTGTTCAAGCGCGGGCCGCGCCTGGCCGTCCCACAGCAGCTGGACGTCGAAATGGGTATGGGGGTCGATGAAGCCCGGTGCCACCACCTTGCCGGCCGCGTCGATCTCCCGGGCAGCCGTGCCCTGCAGACGTCCGCCCACGTGCACGATGCGGCCGCTGTCGATGCCCAGATCGCCGACGAAGGCCGGCAGTCCGGTACCGTCGACAATGCGTCCGTTGCGAATGATCAGATCCATGTCTCGCTCCCTCGGGGAATCCGTGCGCCGCGGCCAGTCCCCTGTTTCTTGTTGATCGTATATCAGCCATCAGGTCCGCAGCGCCGCTCACCGGCTCCAGCGCTGCCGGGCATTCAGTCCATCACATCCAGCAACTGCCGCCACGACTTGCCCTGCAGCGCCTTCAGCTCCGGGGCCTGGCAGCGCTCCAGCAGGCGCGCCGCCGCCTGTGCTGCCAGCGTGACGTGGTCGCGTGCGCCGTTCTCGTACTGGATGAATACCACCAGTTCAGCACTGCCATCGTGGCCCGGAGTCACTCGGGCATCGACGATGCGCGCTTCGTTCACGCACCCTCCGCCAAGGGCGGCTCGGTGAAGATCACGTCGGCACCCAGGATCCTGCCCCTGGGCTGACGCAGGAAAAGATGCAGATTCCAGCTCTGCAGCTGCTCCACAGCCTGTTCCGGCGCCTGGTCGGGAAGCACCCGGGCGGCAATGTCGGCCCATTGCTCGCCCGGTCGGGGCGAGGTGAAACTGCGCTGACGACTCAATGCCATGATGCGACCTCCCTTCAGTGACGGCATTGCCTGAAACATGTTTTACAATCTGCCGGACGCGAAGTCACGCTACGCGTTCAATCATTCGTTACCCTCACGTATACTCGCGCCGTCGGGGCGTCCGGAACCTCTGTATCCATCGGCCAGTTCGGTGGCTGGTGACGCATGCGTTTTCGCTGCCTCGATCCGATTGACCTTCAGGAAACACGCTATGGCCAGCCGAGAGGAAGCTAAACGTCGCCGCCGCGAGCAGATCGTGCGCGCCGCCCGCAAGCTGATGCGGGAGCGCGGCGACACCGGCTTCTCGATGCGTGCCCTGGCTGCCGAGGCCGAGGTGTCCATCGCCACCCCCTACAACCTGTTCGGCTCCAAGCAGGCGATCATGTTCGCAGTGCTGGAAGCCGACATGGGGCGCTACCAGGAGCGGCTGGAACGCCTGCGCGCCGACGAGCTGGAGATGTTCTTCAAGGCGGTCTCGCTGGCCACCACCTATTACGGCAAGGAACCCGAGTTTCATCGTTCGGTCCTGTTTTCCGTCTACGGCGATGGTGGACGCGAGTACCAGGCCATCTTCAGCGGCCAGCGCTTTCTGTTCCTGTCCGAACTGGTGCGCAGGGCCACGGAAGCAGGGTTTCTGGACGACCAGATCGACCCGGACACCTTCGCCATGACCCTGGGACACATGCTGTTCTCGGCCCTGCTCGAATGGATGTTCGGCGAAGTCAGCCTGAAGGAATTCGAGACCCGGGCCCATTACGGCTTCACCCTGCTGCTGCTGGGTGCCGGGACCGAACAGGCGGAGGCACGTCTGCAGTCACGGCTGGCCACCCTGCAGAAGCGCCTCGCCCGTCTGTCGCGGGATCGGGTCGAACTGCTGAAGGCTCATGCCACCGAGACCTGATCGGCGGCAGGCTGGCCTCGTCGGGCACAGCCCTGCACCGCCGACGGCACTCAGCGACCGGTAAAGGTAGGCTCGCGCTTCTCGATGAACGCGGCCACGCTTTCCTTCGAATCCTCGGTCTCCATCAGTGACCGGATCTGGCCAATGGTCCAGGCTCCCAGGTCGCGCCAGTCCGGGTCCAGCGCCCGGCGCAGGCCGGCCTTCAGCGCCCGCACCGCCAGCGGGGGATTGGCGGCAATGCGCTGGGCCAGCTCCATGGCTGTGGGCATGAGCTCCGCATGAGGGACCACCCGCGAGACCAGGCCAATCTCCCTGGCCCGGGCCGCATCGATGACTTCGCCCGTGAACAGCAGCTCGGCGGCGTGTTCACGCCCCACCAGCTGGGCAAGTCGACCCAGGCCGGCCACGTCGCTGCACAGGCCGCGAATCACGAACAGTTCACCGAAGCGGGCCTTCTCGGCCGAGGCGATACGGAAGTCCGCCATCAGCGCCAGCTCCATGCCCCAGCCCAGGGCATGACCATTGACCGCGGCAATGATCGGAATGTCCGAATGCAGCAGCGCGTCGGCGGCCGGGGTCAAGCCGCCAGTACGCTTGCTGCGCTCGGCGGCTTCCGGCGGCGGCCCGCCCTTGCCGCCCAGGATCTGCTTGACGTCATCGCCAGCGCAGAAGGCGCGGTCGCCCTCACCGGTAATGATCAGTGCCCGCGCTTCGGAATTGCGCACCTGATCCTCGATGGCCATGTACAGCGTGTAGGTCAGCGAGTTCATGGCTTTTGGCCGACGCAGGGTGATGATGCCCACGTGACCCTCCATCTCGTAGGACATTTCCTGTTCCGACATGCTCCCTCCTCCCGATTGATTGGCATACCGTCATCAGGCGTGACCGCGGCCGTCCCAGTACTTGATGCACATCAAGCAGATCAGCGGATGCGGGCCTGACAAGCTGCCCACTAAGATGGTCTAATTCGATCGCATTATCCAGTCATCGTGGCGTTGCCGCCGCAGGGGCCCTGGCTGGGGAGCCGGGGTCTGCCAGAACAGTCATGCAAGTCTTGCCTTACCAAGCCAATGGAGGACATCAGTCGATGAATTTCGAGATTCCCAAGGAACTGCAGGATTACCTGAAGGAGCTGGACGATTTCATCGAGCGCGAGATCAAGCCGCTCGAGAACGAGAATGACAACATCCGCTTCTTCGACCACCGGCGCGAGGATGCGCGCACGGACTGGGAGCGCGGCGGCCTGCCGAACGAGGAATGGGAACAGCTGCTGGCCGAGGCCCGGCGCCGGGCTGACGCCGCGGGTCACTACCGCTATGCCTTCCCCAAGGAGTTCGGTGGCCGTGACGGCACCAACCTGGGCATGGCCATCATCCGCGAACACTTCGCCACCATGGGCCTGGGCCTGCACAACGACCTGCAGAACGAGCACTCCATCGTCGGCAACAACGTCGGCCTGCTGCTCATGCTCACCTACGGCACCGAGAAGCAGAAGGAAGAGTGGGTCGATGACCTGGCGCTGGGCCGGCGCGGCTTCGCGTTCGGTATCACCGAGCCCAATCACGGTTCCGATGCCACCCACATGGAAACCACCGCCTACCTGGATGGTGACGAGTGGGTGATCAACGGCGAGAAGACCTGGAATACCGGCATTCACAAGGCCAAGTACGACATGGTCATGTGCCGGACCCACGGCAAGGCCGGCGATGCCAACGGCATCACCGCCCTGCTGGTCCCCATGGATGCACCGGGCGTGAAGATCGAGGAAATGCTCTGGACCTTCAACATGCCCACTGACCACGGCCGGGTCTCGTTCACCAATGTCCGGGTACCGAAGGACGCGGTCTTCGGTGGCGAAGGCAAGGGCCTGCAGGTGATCCAGCTGTTCTTCAACGAGAACCGCATCCGGCAGGCGGCGTCCAGCCTGGGCGCAGCCCAGTTCTGCATCAACGAATCGGTCAAGTATGCCCGCGAGCGGAAGCCGTTCGGCAAGCCGCTGGCCAGCAACCAGGCCATCCAGTTCCCGCTGGTGGAACTGCAGACCCAGTGCGAGATGCTGCGCGCGCTGATTCACAAGACTGCCTGGATGATGGACGAGTACGGTGCCTTCTCCCAGTCGGACAAGGTCTCCATGTGCAACTACTGGGCGAACCGTCTCTGCTGCGAGGCGGCCGACCGGGCCATGCAGGTCCACGGCGGACTCGGCTACTCCCGCCACAAGCCGTTCGAGCATATCTACCGGCATCACCGCCGCTACCGCATCACCGAGGGCGCGGAAGAGATCCAGATGCGCCGGGTGGCGGGCTACATGTTCGGCTTCATGAGCCAGCGCGCCCCCAAGGGTGTGCAGGAAAACCAGTGATACCGGACATGGATCCGTAGTCGGAAGGGCGCCCCCGGGGCGCCCTTCTTCGTTGCGCGCCGGCCCCTGTGGCGATGACCCTGACGGCGTTTCCCCGCACCGGGCTGGCGCGCTATCCTTGGCGCCCGCCTCCAAGCAGACGGACGCGCGACGCTGATCGCGGCATCCATCCAGGAAGAGAGAGCAATAATGAAAGGAACCGTTCACTACACCACAGACGGCAACGTCGCCGTGCTGCGCATCGACAATCCCCCGGTCAATCCGCTGTCCAGCGGGGTGCGCCAGGGCCTGAAGGACGGGCTGGAGAAGGCCCTGCAGGACGACGCCGTGGAGGCCATCGTGCTGTTCGGCGAGGGTCGCGCATTCATTGCCGGCGCCGACATCTCCGAGTTCGGCGGCGAGTCGAAGGGTCCGTCGCTGCACGAATGCCTGACCATGATGGAGCAGAGCCCCAAGATCGTCGTCGCTGCCATCAACGGCACCGCCTTCGGCGGTGGCCTGGAAGTGGCCCTGTGCGCGGACTACCGGGTAGCAGCGCCGACTGCCCCGGTGGGTCTGCCGGAAGTCAAGCTGGGCCTGCTGCCCGGCGCCGGCGGCACCCAGCGGCTGCCGCGCCTGATCGGCGCCGAGAAGGCCCTGAACTTCATCCTGACCGGCGACCCGATCCCGGCGCCGAAGGCGAAGGAACTGGGCATCGTCGACGAGGTGATCGAGGGCGACGACTTCCTGGCCGGTGCCCTGCAGTGGACCCGCGATCAGGTCAGCGCCGGCGCCGGCAAGCGCCGCATCCGTGATGACTCCGGCAAGGCGGCCGCCGATCGCGGCAAGGACGAGATCTTTGCCGAGGCACGGCGCAATGCCGCCCGTCGCATGCGCGGCCGCTTCGCGCCGGAAATGATCATCCAGTGCGTGGAAGCCGCAGTGAACCTGGATGACTTCGATGCGGGCATGAAGGTGGAAGCCGAGAACTTCCGCAAGTGCCTCGAGCACCCCCAGCGCCAGGCGCTCATCCACCTGTTCTTTGCCGAGCGGGAGGTCGCCAAGATTCCCGACGTGCCGAAGGACACCGAGGTGAAGAAGATCGCCAGTGCCGGCGTGGTTGGCTGCGGCACCATGGGTGGCGGCATCACCATGTGCTTCGCCAACGCCGGCATTCCGGTCACCGTGCTGGAAATGAACCAGGAAGCACTGGACAAGGGCCTGGGGGTGATCCGCAAGAACTACGAAGGCATGGTCCAGCGCGGCCGCATCAGTGAAGCGCAGATGAACAAGCGCATGGAGCTGATCACCGGCACGCTTTCATACGAGGACTTCGGCGACAAGGACGTGGTGGTCGAAGCGGTCTACGAGAACCTTGACGTCAAGCGCGAGATCTTCAGGAAGTTCGAGGAAGTCTGCAAGCCTGGCGCCATCCTCGCTTCCAACACCTCGGGCCTGGACCTGGACGCCATGGCCGAGGTGACCAGCCGCCCCGGCGACGTGATCGGCATGCACTTCTTCAGCCCGGCCAACGTCATGCGTCTGCTGGAAGTGGTGCGTGGTGCCGAGACCAGCAAGTCCACCATCGCCACCGTCATGAAGCTGGGCAAGACCCTGGGCAAGGTGGCCGTGCTGTCGGGCAACGCGCCGGGCTTCATCGGCAACCGCATGCTGGCGGGCTACACCCGTCAGGCCGGCGAGATGATCCTGCAGGGTGCCACGCCCTATCAGGTCGACAAGGTCATCGGCGAGTTCGGCATGCCCATGGGCCCGTTCCAGATGCAGGATCTGGTAGGTCTGGACCTGGGCTGGCGGGCACGTCGTCTGGCCGGCCAGAAGCCGGAAGACATGCCCATCACCGTTCGGGTGGCGGACAAGCTCGCCGAGATGGAGCGCTTCGGTCAGAAGAACGGTCGCGGCTTCTACATCTACCAGGAAGGCAGCCGTGCCGGCCAGCCCGACCCGGAAGTGGTGAAGCTGGTGGAGGAGACGTCTGCGGAGCTTGGCATCAAGCGTACCGAGATCAGCGACGATGAGGTGCTCAAGCGCTGCATCTACGCCCTGATCAACGAAGGCGCACGCATCCTGGAAGACGGCATTGCCCTGCGCCCCTGCGACATCGACATCGTCTACATCAACGGCTACGGCTTCCCGGAAGTCACCGGTGGACCGATGTTCTGGGCCGACCAGCAGGGTCTGGACAATGTCTATCAGGATATCCTGAAGTACCACGAAACCTATGGCGACTTCTGGAAGCCGGCGCCACTGCTGGAGCGTCTGGCGAAGGAAGGCAAGACCTTCGGCAGCCTGCAGGGCTGACCGTGAACAGCCGGCGCCCGACCGGGCGCCGGCCCGGCCTTGAGGGGCCTTCAGGGTCCCTCGATGCCGTTGCTACTCGGCGAAATGCTGCCGGGCACAATCCTGGCAGATGCCGTGGGAAATCCGAGCCCCGGTATGAGCCTGCAGAAAGCCCTCCAGGGTATCCCAGTAGGTCTGATCCTTGCGCACCCGATTGCAGTGGGCACAGACCGGGATCATCTCGCTCAGCAGCCTTGCCCGCTCCAGCGCTGCCGCCAGTTCCGCCGCGACGCGACGTCCCTCGATCTGCTGCATGAGGATGCGCGCCAGGCTCTGCAGGCGCGTGATCGCCTCCATGTCCGGCTCGCGCGGCACGGTGTCCGCCACACAGAGCGTCCCCAGTACGTAATCGTCGGCGGTACGCAGGGGCACGCCGGCATAGAAGCGCACGCCGTCTTCACCCTCTGTCATGGGATTGCCGATGAAACGCGGATCCTGGCGTGCGTCCGGGACCACCAGCGATGCATTCTCGTAGACAGCCCAGGCACAGAACGAAACCGTGCGAGAGGTTTCAGTGAGATCGATGCCCTGACGCGCCTTGAACCACTGACGGTCCCGGCCTACCAGGCTGACCAGCGCGATAGGCGCATCCAGCAGTGTCGCTGCCAGCGCCGCAAATTCATCGTAGATCTGCTCTTCCGGCGTATCCAGCAGCTGATAGCGTTCCAGCGCGGCGATGCGCTCTGCCTCGTTGAGCGGAATGGGGGGAGCCTGCATCTGAGCGGATGTCCTGGTATTCAAGCCCGTGAAAGGTACCTGCCACGGGGAGATGGCGCATACCTGCCGTCACGCATGCAGGCGTACTGCACCCACCGCACTTTACGCGCAAGTCGCCGAATGTCCAACGATGACCGCGCCCCTGCTCTTACCCTGATACGCGTCCTACCGTAAAATGCGCCGCTTCGAGATGAGCAGGAGTGACCGCGCATGCGTCAGGGAGAGGAACTGACGATCCAGGTACCCGGCCTGACCCTGGCCGCAAGAGCCTGGGGCAACCCGGAAGGCAGGCCTTTCCTGGCCCTGCACGGCTGGCTGGACAACGCCAACACCTTCAATCGGCTGGCACCGCTGCTGCCCGAGCTGAACCTGGTGGCGCTGGACTTTCCGGGCCATGGTCGTTCCGACCACCACCCGGCCGGCGTGCACTACAACCCGTTCACCTACATCCAGGCCGTGATGGGCGCCGCACAGACACTGGGCTGGGAACGGTTCGGACTGATCGGCCACTCCATGGGCGCCGGCGTGGCGTCGGAACTGGCAGGCATGTTCCCCGAGGCCATGACCGAGGTGGTCCTGCTGGATGGCATGGTCCACAACATGGGCTCGCCGGAAGATGCCAACGCGCGCAACCGCACGGCGATCGAGCAGATGCTGGCAACCGGCCGCCAACCCCCCGTGTATCCGGATACGGACAGCATGGCCCGGCGCGTGACCGAGGCCACTGACCAGAGCCTTGCGGCCGCACGGGAACTGGTTGAACGCGGCCATCGCCAGGTGACCGACGGCGTCACCTGGCGAACCGATCCGCGCATCCGCTTTGCCACGCCCCTGCGCATCACCGTGCGCCAGGTGGATGCCCTGATGGCGGCCACCACGGCACCGACACTACTGCTGATGGCCGACAAGGGTGATCGCTGGTATCGGGACGGGGTTGAACGCCGCGCCCGCTACCATTCGGTGCTGACCATCGAGGAGCTGGGCGGGCCCCACCATTTCCACCTGGAGCCCGACCACGTCGACGAGGTCGCCGCCCGGGTCCGCAATTTCCTGGGGCTGGAGCGCGCCCGCGCCGCCGGCCAGAACTGAACGCGGAATCGCGACCGGGGCTGCGTCAGTCACGCAGCGCCCGGTCGCGCACCTTCACCACCGGATCGACCAGATAGTCGAGCACGGTGCGCTTGCCGCTGAGGATCTCCACTTCGGCGACCATGCCGGGAATGATATCCAGCGGCTCGCCATCGGCGTCCACCAGCGCGCCTTCGGTACGCACCTGTACCGGGTACATGGGCGTCTCCGATTCGGGCACTTCGACCGCATCGGCACCGATCACCACCAGTTCCCCATCCAGTCCACCGTAACGGGCAAAGTCGTAGGCGGTCAGCTTTACCCGCACCGGTTGACCGGGATACAGGAAGGCAATGTCCTCCGGGCGGATATGCGCCTCGATCTGCAACGCGTCCTCCAGTGGCACGACCTCTGCCAGCGGCTCACCGGACGCGGCCACTCCCCCCACGGTAGTCAGGTGCAGTCGATTCACCACTCCGCTGACGGGCGAGCGCACCCGGGTGCGCGCCACCTGCTGCTCCTGCGCGGGCAGCACCGCCTCCAGCTCTGCGGCCCGCGCCGTGGCCTGGCTGAGCTCGTCCAGCGCGCTGGCAATGAAACTGTCGCGAATCGCCACACGCCTTTCCTCGATCTCGCCAATGGCTGCGACAACCCGTTCCATGCCGCTCTCGCTGCGGGCCAGTTCACCCCGCAACTCGCTGAGCTGGCGTTGCACCTGCAACAGGGTCAGCTCCGGCTCCAGCTCCCGCTCCACCAGCGGTTCGACCAGCGCCAGCTCGCTCTCTGCCAGCACGATCCCTTCGGCGGCGGTATCGGCAGTTGCGCGTAGCTCTTCCAGCTCCTGGCGCCGCTGACGAAGCTGGCGTTCCAGCACCCTCAGTTCGGACTCCAGCTCGGCCTGCCGGCCTTCATACAGGCGCGTCTCGGCCTGTGCCACGCCGGGCGAATTCAGGGTCACGTCAGGCGAGAAGATCAGTTCCGACTGGTTGACCTCTGCCAGCAGCCGTTCGATGCGGGCCTGCAGGGCGTAATAGCGCTGGACGCTTTCCTGGTAGCCCCCTTCCACCATGCCGCCATCCAGCACCATGAGCACTTCGCCGGCCTCCACCAGCTGCCCCTCGCGGACCCGAAGCTCGGACAGCACGCCGCCTTCCATGCTCTGGACCACCTGCAGGCTGGTGGATGGCACCACCTTGCCCTGACCACGAGTCACCTCGTCCAGCTCGGTCAGTGCGGCCCAAACGAATGCGGTCACCAGGAAGGCCAGAATCACCACCAGCACCAGACTGCCCGTCATGGATGACCGACGGCGACCCTGGCGCACGAAGTCCTCGAACTCCAGCGAGCGTGGGGCGCGGCTCATTTCAGCCCCCCCCACCGCTGCCGGGAGACTGCTCCACTGGCCGCAGCACCTGCGAGCGGGGCCCGTCGGCGACGATGCGACCCTGATCAAGCACGATGACACGATCCACCAGCTCCAGCAGGCTGGTCCGATGGGTCACCAGGATCAGCGTACGGTCACCGCGCGCCTGCTGCAGCCGTCGCACCACTGCCTTCTCGGTCTGGATATCCATGGCACTGGTCGGCTCGTCCAGTAACAGCACCGGCGGATCCCCTACCAATGCCCGCGCCAGACACACCAGCTGCCGCTGGCCACCGGACAGCCCCTCGCCGCGTTCTCCCACCGGCAGGTCATAGCCAAGGGGATGAGCGGCGATGAAGTCATGGGCGCCGGCAAGTCGGGATGCCTGCAGGATCTGTTCGTCATCCGGATGCTGGGCACCAATGGCAATGTTCTGCCGCAGCGTGCCACTGAACAGCCAGGCATCCTGCAGCACGCTGCCGATGCCGCGGCGCAGGTCGGCAGGGTCGATCTGGCGAATATCGGTGTCATCGACTAGCACGGCGCCCCGGTCGGGCTGGTAAATACCCAGAATCAGGCGCGCCAGGGTGCTCTTGCCCGAACCGACGCGCCCCAGGATGCCGACCCGCTCGCCGGGCGCAATCTCCAGACTGACGTCAGCCAGGGCGTCAGTACTCTGGTCCGGGTAACGAAAGCTGACATCGCGCAGACTCACCCGGCCTTCCAGACGCGGGCGGCTCAGGTAGCGACGACCCATCGGCCGTTCCGATGGCAGCTGCATCAGCTGATCGATGGCCCGATAGGAGGTCCGGGCCTGGTTGACGCGAGTCAGGGTCTGGGCCAGCTGCGCCAGGGGCGCCAGGGTGCGTCCCGTCAGGATCACGCAGGCGATCATGGCGCCCATGGAAATGATCCCGTCGCTGACCAGGAACACCCCGTAGACGACAATGCTGACCTGCGCCGCCTGCTGGGCGAACGCCGTGGCGTTGAGCGCGAACTGCTGGATGGCGCGCCCCCGCCGACCGATCTCGGACTGATGCAGGACGCTGTCTTCCCAGCGTTCACGGATGACCGGTGCGGCACCGGACGCCTTGATGGTTTCCAGACCGGCCACCGCCTCAACCAGCACACCCTGCTTGTTGCGTCCCTCCTCGAACGCATCGCTGGAAATCCGGTTCAGGAAGGGCTGCACCGCAATCCCCACCAGCAGCACCAGCGGCACTGCCAGCAGCGGCACGATGAACAGCGGTCCGCCGATCAGGTAGATCACCCAGACAAACAGTAGAATGAACGGCAGATCCACGATCGCCACCAGCGACGCCGAGGCAAAGAAATCGCGCAGGTGTTCGAACTCCCGCAGGGTATTCGCAAACCCGCCCGCAGAACCCCTCCTGGAGGCCATCTGCAGGTTCAGCACGTGGTCGAAGATGGTTCGTCCCATCTTCAGGTCGGCTTCCTGGCCGGCACGATCAATGAAGTAAGCGCGCAGGGTCTTGATGATGAAGTCGAACCCCAGCGCAATGATGACACCGAGAGTCAGCGCCACCAGCGACTCGATCGCCTCGCTGGGCAGGACGCGGTCATAGACCACCATGATGAACAGCGAAGTCGACAGCCCCAGGAAATTGGTCAGCGCCGCAGCCATGATGATCTGGCTGTAGGTCCAGCGGTTGCGACTGAGCGCGCCCCAGAACCAGTGTCGGCCGTCGGCTGCGCTTCCCTGCCCCTGCAGGGTCGCGGACCGGTAGGCCGGCCGCACCGCGATCACGGAGCCGAGGTAGTCCCGCTGCAGGTGCTCGATTGCCACTTCCGCCGCGGTCTCGGCGACGTCCGGGTCGTAGACCACCAGGCGATCATCCTCGGTGCGATCCACCAGCACCACCGCGCGGCCATGGCGCAGCAGCGCCACCATCGGAAACAGCGACACCGGCAGCGCTTCCAGTGACTGTTCACCCAGCGACGCCACCAGTCCATGGCGCTCCGCCGCCACCAGGAAATCATCCGGCGTCATCAGCTCGCCCTGCCCGGCGCGACCCGCCTGCACGGCGGCCTGTGAAACCGGCAGATCCAGATAGCGCGCCACGAACAGCAGGCACGCCTCCAGCCGGTCAGGCGGCGGACGGGTCCCTTCAGAGGCGGTCGAGGCCCCCGCCGTGACCTCCGGATTCAGTGCCGACTCGGTCATGGGCGTGCATCCATGGCAACACCCTGCAGATTCAGCGTCGGCAACAGGCGACCTGACACGAACAGATAATTGAATCGGGCCAGATCCCAGGCGACGCGCTGCTCGACCAGCTGCTGTACCGACTGGAACAGGTCCCGGCGCGCGTCCAGCAGGTCCGTCAGGCCGCGCCGCCCCAGTGCGAACTGGGCACGGTAGGCCTCCAGGGCCTCGCGGTCGGCCTCTACCGCCAGCGTCTGCGCCTGCCAGGATTCCCGGCTCGCCTGCGCGTCGGTCACTGCCGAGCGCAGTCGATTGTGCAGCTCGCGCTGCAGGGCGGTGCGCTCGTGACGCGCCCGCTCCAGCCGCGCATCGGCCTGGCCGACCCGGGCGCTGGCAGCGCCCCCGGTATAGGCGGCGTACTCCAGATTCAGCAGCACCGCCAGATCGGTATCGGACACGGCCCGGTCATCCACGTCGAACTGCCTGCCCTGCAAGGACAGCGACAGTCGTGGCAGCCGATCGTTGCGCTCGGCCCGCGCGCTTGCTGCCGAAGCGTCGACTTCCTTCAGGCTGCGATTGATGCCGCTGTTCTGCTGCAGGGCGCGCTCAAGGGCCTGATCCACGTCCACCGCAGTCATCTCCAGTGGCAGCATGGGCAGCGCTGGCTCGGAGGGCTCTATCCCGAACAGCTCCACATAACGATTGCGCGCACCCGCCAGCTGCCCACGCAGGGTGACCAGGCTCGAGCGGGCGTCGGCAATGCGACTGCGCGCGCGCAGCACATCGGCGCGTGACCCTGCGCCCGCGCTGCGACGATCCTGGACGTCTTCCAGGATCTGTTCATGACGGGCCACGTTGTCCTCTGCCAGGGCCACCAGCGCACGCCCCTGCAGGACCTCGTACCAGGCATGCAGGGCATCCATGAGCACCTGCTCCACATGGTCCTGGCTGGCCCAGGCCTCCGCCTCGGCGCCCAGCCGAGCAGACTGCAGGCGCTGGCCACTGGCTCCGAAATCGAACAGGAGCTGGTCGATGCTGGCGACCGCATCGACGCGGGTGCCCCGGTCGAAGGCATTGCGATCCACATCTCGCAGGCTGCTGCGATGCTCCAGCCCCATGCGCACCTGTGGTCTCCGCTCGGCACGTGCCTCGTCGACCTGCAGTGCCACCGCACGCTGACGGGCCAGCTGCTGCTGCACGCGCGGCTGGTCGGCAAGTGCATCCTTCAGCTGCTGTCCCAGCTGCTCCAGCGGCATGCTGCCCTGCTCTGCCGGCGCCACATCAGGCAGCCAGCCGAAACCCTTCAGCAATGCACTGATCTCGGGGGCGAAAGCCGGCCGCTCGGACATGGCCCGCGGCAGTGGTTCGACCGCACTTGCCGGCAACGGCAGTGCCAGCAGCGTCGCGATCAGCCATGCGACATGACCGCGCCCGGGCGCTGCCGGGCGGGCACAGCGGCCGCCTGACCACAATCGGGGCCCTGACCGGATCCTGTCCACAGCCCTAGCCTGCGTCACCGGACGCCACCCACTCATACTCGATTTCCTGTTCCACCAGTGGCTGGACTGGAACCAGCTGCTCACCATCAGCAGGGTCCAGGGGCGCGCGGCGCCAGTGATCCAGCAGCGGGAGATTGCCGAGTGACAACAGCTGGGCATAAGCCAGAGGCAGCGCCTCAAGCCGGCGCAATGCGGCCATACCCGAATCGGGCAGCTGCTGCAGACGGCGCTCGTCGACCCGATAAAGCTCATGGAGCCTTGCTTTCCGGAATGTGATAGGCACCAGCAGGTTTTCCGCCGCCAGCGCCGCCACCGCCCGACGGGACCGCTCGCAGCCACGCTGGATACGGGTCAGGAAGCGGGCCACCTGCCGTACTGCAGGAGTCGGGGCACCTGCTCCGGAGAAAAGCGGTTCGCCCGCCTGTCCCTGCTGCAGCAGGTCGGAAGCCTCATCGATCTGCAGGCGACCATCGGCTGCCAGGGCGAACGGTCGCGCTCGCAACAATGCCGGCACATAGCGGGTTCGCCAGCGCCCCGTCGCGGATGCGCAATGACACGCGTCATCCGGATCGCCGAGCACGGCTACAAGCTGCCAGCGGCCTGCCTGCCGGACGCAGGCAAGCGGCAGCGCCAGCGCGGTCGGCTGCAGCTCCTCGGCCGCGATCTCCACCCAGCGCTGGGAACGTGCGAACCGGTAGTCGCGAAAGCGCCGCCAGCTCAGTCCCTGATGGCGCTCGGGCGCGAGCAGCGCCCATTGCTCCGTATGCCCCATTCACCCCGCCCATCGGTGTTCACTGCATCTTCCTGCCGCAGACCCGGGCGTACCAGGGGCCCACCAGCAGCCCGACGCCACTGTAGCGATCAGGCCAGGCGATTTCCATGAACGACTGCACAGGTCTGACGGGCGGCAGCGATCACAGGCGTCGACAAGGCGGCTCGAAAGCGCGGCTGCCCTGTCCGGGGACGCCAAGCTCACTGGCTGTCTGCTCCGACCGCGGGCTGCGACCGAGAGGCACGTCAGAAGCGGTAACCCAGCTGCGAGATGACCGGGGCAAAGCCCTGGCGGATAACGTGGCGGCTGCGATCATCATAGAAGGCTCTGTAGCCTGAATGATCTCGATGGCCGCGCTTGGCCTGAAGGTCCTGCATCACATCCCAGGGATTCTCCGGCAGACCCACCCGTCGAGCCACTTCACCCAGCCCTTGCCGCAGGTCCTCGAAGCGGATCAGACGGTTCACCGCCAGCTGGCCGTCGATGCAGTAGATGTGATGGCCGGCGTACTTCTCCGGATAACCACGGCGTACGTAATCGGCAAAGCTCATGGTGCGCCTGCGACGAAGCTTCCAGCAATAGAGCGAGACGGCAAAGTCCCACGGGTTACGCTCCACCGCGAACTTGTAATAGCTGTTCCAGACATCGGCAGGCAGCCGTTCCCGGACTTCAGCGGCGCTCATGTGATTGTGAAAGGCCATCGGCCGGAGACTGCGCGTGCTGCCTCGGGTCAGCTTCTTGCCGGCCACGCGCAGAGTCTCGCCCAGATCCCCTGGCGTCCATTCCCGAATGGCCTTGTGGTAGTGCTGAGCGGTGCGAAAGCCCAGTTGCGCGCGCAAACGCTCATCATGGGGCGCCGGCCCTACCGGGGTGACAATGTCAATGGGCCCGGCAAACTTGGACAGCGCAATATCCAGCGAGGTGCCGGCAGTCTTGCGAGTGCGCAGAAAGATGAAGCGGTAGGCATGGGAGACGATCATGACGGTGGACCTCCTGAGAGCGCCCACAGCGTGCGGTCGCACAGGTCAGATCCCCGTCAAGCGGAAGTGAAGAAAACGTCAAATGCCGCGAAAATGCCAGCTCACCCTGGCGCCCCCGGCAGAGCGTGACTCCAGTTCGCAGCACCAGCCGAAACGCTGGCAGAGCCGATCCACCAGCGACAGGCCGAGCCCGCTGCCCTCACTGGCACCTGAGCCACCCCGGACCCCTCGCCGGCGCAGCTGTGCGGGTGAGGCCGCGCCCAGCCCGATGCCCTGATCGCGCACGACCAGCGTGGTGGCATTCAGTTCCACATCGACCGGCGCATCTCCAGAATACTGCAGCGCATTGCGCAGCAGGTTGGCAATCACCACTGCTGCCGCCACCGGCGGCGCCTGGATATGGGGCCGGGCGCACACATGTACCTGCAGACGTCCCTCATTCACTGGATCATGCTCCAGTGACGCCACCACCTCGCTCAGCAGATCAGCCACTGCGACCGGTGCCAGGCCGGTGTCCGGTTCCGGCAGACGTACCAGCCAGAGCAGTCCGGAAAGCGTCTCGCGCATCTGACTCGCCGCACCGTGCAAGCGCTCCAGCGCGCGCTGTCCGCGCGCTGAAAGCTCGGTCTCGGTTTCCAGTAGCTCGGCGGCATTCTGCATGACAGTCAGTGGTGTCCGCAGTTCATGACTGACATCGGCCGTGAAGTCCCGCTCCCGCCGCAGCACCTCCTGATAGCGCGATCGTGACAACTCCAGCGCTCGCGCCAGCGTACCCACTTCGTCGTCAGCCTGCAGTCCAGCCAGCGGCGGCCCCTGCCAGTGGTCCTCCCGGACCCGCTCCGCCAGTCGCTCCAGTGGGGAAAGGATGCGATCCGACAATCGGAATCCGAGCATCAGGGCCAGCGCCACGGCCACGACCACTCCACCGCCAACGGTCAGCACGCTGAGCAACTCGCGTCGCTCCAGCGCGGTGGTATTCTCGACCACGGCCACGCGGCTGCCATCTCCCAGCGTTGCCAGCGCCAGGTGCCAGGTCTTGCCCCCGCCGTCGAATTCGTGCACCCCGTCTTCCAATGCGAACATCTCCACGGGAAGTGCA
>LFIK01000775.1_pt1 | contig 24335 bp, 17 predicted proteins | sample 643401 | NCBI WGS metagenome assembly LFIK01 (sample SAMN03777447, study PRJNA286221) | soda lake metagenome | biome: soda lake; feature: Kulunda steppe; material: water; isolation source: sample T5-Br brine of Lake Tanatar-5 | place: Russia: Kulunda steppe | collected 2010-07
GGCACCCGGGCCTCGTCCAGGACGGCGAGGATGTCGTCGCGGCCGCGCTGGCGACTCCACGCCTCGATGGCGGCGTCGATCTCTTCGGCTCGGCGGGTGCGACCGTCGTTGTGGGCCAGTTCGAGATCCTCGCCCAGCTCGGGGCGGCCGATCACCGTCATCAGGCGCTTGAAGATGCTGTCGCCGTTGCCGGCGATCAGCACGTAGTCGCCGTCCCGGGTGCGGTAGGCGTTGGACGGCGTGATGCCCGGCAGGGCACTGCCGCCGGGCTCACGGACCTGGCCGCTGGCATCGTATTCGGGCAGCAGGCTCTCCATCATGGCGAAGACCGACTCGTAGAGGGCCACGTCGATCTCCTGTCCCAGTCCGCTGCGGTGTCGTTCCTGCAGCGCCAGCAGGGTGCCGATCACCGCGTAGAGCGCGGATAGGGAGTCGCCGATGCTGACGCCGACGCGGACCGAGGGTTCACCGGGTTGACCGGTCAGGTAGCGCAGGCCGCCCATGGCCTCGCCGATCACCCCGAAGCCTGGCTTGTCGCGGTAGGGCCCCGTCTGGCCGTAGCCGGAGATGCGCACCATGATCAGGCCCGGGTTGGCGGCCGACAGGGCCTCGTAGCTCAGCCCCCACTGCTCCAGGGTGCCGGGGCGAAAGTTCTCCACCAGCACGTCGGCGTCGGCGGATAGCTGGCGAACCAGGTCTTGGCCTTCGGCGGTTCTCAGGTCCAGGGAGACCGAGCGCTTGTTGCGGGTCTGAACGTGCCACCACAGCGAGGTGCCATCCTCGAGTATTCGCCACTTGCGAAGGGGGTCACCGGTACCCGGCGGCTCGATCTTGATCACATCGGCGCCGAACTCGCCCAGCAGCTTGGTGGCGAAGGGGCCAGCGATCAGCTGGCCCAGCTCGATCACTTTGAGCCCGGAAAGCGGCAGCTGGCGTGAATTCGGGGAGGCCATGAGGGATCACCTGAGAAACGCTATTTGTTGTCGCTGAGAGTGGTCCACCTCGCCCTCACATTACAATTCGGCAATAGGGAACTGAGGCTTCGCTATACACGAAGCCATGAGCTAGCATGGCAGGTAACCGCCCTGTCCATGGAGCCCGAAAGCCATGCCCCGCTTCGATTTCGTGACCCTGAAGCTGTTCATCACCATCGCCAAGGAGGGGCGGCTGACCGCCGCGGCGGAATGCGAACATCTGGCGCTGGCGGCAGTCAGCAAGCGGATCAGCGACCTCGAGGCGCTGATCGACACGCCGCTGCTTTACCGTCGCCCCCGCGGCGTGGAGCTCACACCGGCCGGCCAGGCGTTCCTCCACCACGCCAGACGGATCCTTGATGATGTCGGCCGCCTCGAGGCGGAGCTCAACGAGTACGGCGAGGGCGTGCGAGGCCATGTGCGCATTCACTCCAACACCTCGGCGATCATCGCCTTCCTGCCCCAGGACCTGAGCGCTTTCTCCAGGGAGTACCCACAGATCAAGCTCGACCTCCAGGAGCGCACCAGCGCCGAGGCCATCGCCGCGGTGCGCGACGGCCTGGCCGACCTGGGCATCTTCGCCGGCCACGTGCCCGCCGACGGCCTCGAGGTGATGCCCTACCGCTGCGACCAACTGGTGCTGGTGACCCCGCAGGATCATCCGCTCGCCGACCGCGATCGGCTGTTCCTGCACGAGGCCACAGAGTATGACTTTGTCGGTCTGCAACAGGATGCCTCCCTGCAGTCGCTGCTCCACGATCAGGCCAATCAGGCAGGGCGCAGCCTACGAATGCGCATACAAGTGCGCAGCTTCGATGCCATCTGCCGCATGATTCACCACGGCATGGGTATTGGCGTATTGCCCCAGCGCACCCTCTACCGCGACCTTCGCGACCTGCGCCTGCGGCTTATTCCCCTGGCAGATGACTGGGCGAGCCGGAAGATCGTCATCGGCATGCGCCACTACGAGACGCTGCCGGTGGTAGCCCGCCACCTGGTCGACCATCTGCTGAGCACGCCAGACGACCCGACCTGACACTGGGGCAAACCTCTATTCGAGCACCGGGCGGATTTGCGCCGCACGGGCCGCCAGAATATGTGCGCGCATCACCGAGGCGGCCCACTCGCCGTCGCCCAGCGACAGGGCCCGGATCAGCTCGCGATGGTGCTGCATGCTGCCGAGCAGTTCGGTTTGCGTGTAGCGGTGAAAGCTGCGCCGAGACACCGGGATCTGCACGATGGTCTCGAGCAGCCGCTGAAGCCGGGGGCTGTCGGCCGCCGCCACCAGTTCGGCATGGAAGCGATTGTTCAGCTGAGCAATCTTGTCCACGGAGGCGTCGTCACCGCTCTCGCAGAGTGCCTCCATCTGCTCTGCCAGATCGTCGAGAGCCGCCAGGCACTCGACGCTGATTCGCGGCGCGGCACGCCTCACCACCTGGGGCTCGAGCAGCACCCGCAGCTCGAACACCTCCTCCACGTCGCGCTGGGTCCAGGCCACGACCCGCGCCCCGTGGTGGGGAATCGCCTCTACCCAGCCGTCCGAGACCAGCCGCCGCAGCGCCTCGCGAATCGGCGTGCGGCTCAGCTCTAACTCCTGGCCGATGGTGGCCTCCCGCACGTAGCTGCCGGCGGGGTAGTGCCCATCGAGGATGCGGAGCTTGATGATCCCGTAGACGCGATCAGCGGCGGTCATGGTGCTCTCCTTGTGACCAGGCCTAGTTCGACCAAGGTTGGAGTCATAATTGTGTACGATATATTGCATGTCCAGCAACTGCAGGCCTATATTTGGCGTTGCTCGAGCAACATTGCATACAACTTTTCAATCAAGGTCTCAGCGGCCGAACGGCAGCGCCTGACAACAAATGCCGAACAACATTACAAGGATGCCTTGATGAGCCAGCGAACCTATCGCATCGGCCAGATCGTACCCAGCTCCAACACCACCATGGAAACCGAGATTCCGGCCATGCTCAGGGCCCGGGAAGCCATAGCGCCGGAGCACTTCACCTTCCACTCCAGCCGCATGCGCATGAAAAAGGTCACCCGGGAGGAGCTCGCCGCCATGGACGTGGAGTCTGATCGCTGCGCGCTGGAGCTCTCCGATGCCCGCGTCGATGTGATGGGTTACGCCTGCCTGGTCGCCATCATGAGCCAGGGGCACGGCTACCATCGCGAATCCCAGCAGCGTCTGCACCAGATCACCGTCGACAACGGCTGTCCCACTCCCGTTGTCTCCAGCGCCGGTGCCCTGGCCGAGGTTCTCGAGGTGTTGGGCGCCAAGCGAATCTCGATCATCACCCCTTATATGCGTCCCCTCGCCGATCTGGTGGTGGACTACATCGAAGCCGAAGGCATCGTGGTGCAGCACAGCATTGCGCTGGAGATTCCCGACAATCTGGAAGTTGGATCCCGTGATCCCCTGGATCTGGTCGAGATCGTCAAGGACCTCGACATCCGGGGAGTGGACGCCGTGGTGCTCTCCGCCTGCGTGCAGATGCCGTCGCTGGCCGCCATCCAGACGGTGGAAGATGCCATTGGCCTGCCGGTCGTCTCCGCGGCCACCTGCACCACCTTCCGTATGCTCAAGGAACTGGGACTTGCGCCCATCGTGCCGAACGCCGGTCGACTGCTCTCCGGAGAGTTTGCGTGACCGAAATCCCATCTGACCTCTCCGAGGTCAAGGCGCTGACCTTCGACGTCTTTGGCACCGTGGTCGACTGGCGCAGCAGCGTGATCCGCGAGGGCGAGGCCCTGGGACAGGCTCGCGGCCTCGGCGTCGACTGGGCCGCCTTCGCCGACGCCTGGCGCGGTGGCTATGCGCCGGCCATGAACCGAGTGCGCCGGGGCGAACTGCCCTGGACCCGGCTCGACGACCTGCACCGCATGACCCTGGACCGCCTGCTGGAGGAGTTCGGCATCGGCGAGGCCCTGGGCGAGGAGAACCGGCAGCATCTCAATCGTGCCTGGCACCGCCTCGACCCCTGGCCGGACACCGTGCCGGGGCTCCAGCGCCTCAAGTCCCGCTTCATTCTCGCCACCCTCTCCAACGGCAACGTCTCGCTGCTGGTCAACATGGCCAAGCATGCGGGACTGCCCTGGGACTGCGTGATCTCGGCGGAGCTGGCGGGGCATTACAAGCGCGACCCGGAGGTCTACCACAAGGCCTGCGACCTGCTCGACCTGGCCCCCCATCAGGTGATGATGGTGGCGGCCCACCAGGACGACCTTAAGGCGGCCCACCGCGAGGGACTGCGCATCGCCTTCGTCAAGCGACCGCTGGAGCATGGCCCCGATGCGATCCCCGACCTCACGGTGGACCCGGTCTTCGACCTGGTAGCCGATGACTTTCACGACCTGGCCGACCAGCTGCTCGACCCCTGACCCGAGAGCGCCTCGATGAGACTCGATCCCACCTCGCTCAGGTTGTTCGTCCGGGTCGCCGAGACCGGCACCATCACCGGCGCCGCCGAGGCGGAGTTCATCGCCACCTCTGCGGTGAGCAAGCGCCTCAGCGAGCTGGAGGCCCACTTCAACAGCCCGTTGCTCAAGCGCAACAATCGCGGGGTCGAGCTCACGCCGGCCGGCAATGCCCTGCTGAACCTGTCACGGGGCGTGCTGCACAGCCTGGAAGATCTCGACCTGCAGATGCGTGAATACTCCAGCGGAAACCGGGGCGTCGTCAGGGTCTTTGCCAACATGTCGGCCATCACCCAGTACCTGCCGACAGAGGCCCAATTGTTCTTCGAAAAACACCCCGATATCGGCGTGCATCTCGAAGAAAAGGTCACTCCTGTCATTGCTCGCGAAGTGATCAGCAACAATGCCGACATCGGCGTCTGTGCCCGGCTTACCCACGGCTATGACCTGGTGGAATTTCCCTTCCATGTCGATGAACTCGTGCTGGTCACACCGCTGGGGCACCCGCTGGCCGATCGCGAGAAGATCGATTTCCGCGAGTGCCTCGACTTTCCCCATGTAGGGCTGCATACCTCGAGCGCCATCAACCTGGAACTCCTGCGTGCCGCCAGCCTCGCCAACCAGACGCTGCGACTTCGCATCCAGGTCACCAGCTACGATGCTCTGTGCATGATGGTCCAGGCCGGACTGGGCGTCGGCGTGGTTCCTCGTGGCGCTATCCAGCAGTATGTTGGTGGGCTGGATGTCAATGTCCTCGCACTTCGTGATGACTGGGCCAGGCGACAATTGAGCATCTATGTCCACGACCTCGACCGACTCTCCATGGCCGCACGAATGTTCGTTGACCACCTGGTGGAATCCGCCGCTTCTAACGAGTAAGAGCAGCTATTTGTTCGGCGACAAAACTGAGGTTTTTTGGCTGCAATGTGGCATAAACATGAAGTTTTTTTTGCCTTCGTGTTTGGAGAAAGCGGCTTCATGAATGGCCAATGTACAGGGGGACATCGTGAGGGTATCAATGAAGCCTGGCTCGCTGCACCCCACCCCATGGGCCACGTCGAGCCTGAGAACGACCGCCGGCCACAACCGTCGACAGCATCACGAATAACAACTGCATCCAGAACCAAAAAATAGGCAACCGGCTTCCCGGAAGCCAGGAGAATACAACAATGACATCGCTATCCCGCAAGGCACGTCTGCTGATTCCGGCCTCACTCATCGCACTTGGCAGCCTCGGTGCCACAGCCGTCCAGGCCGACACCGCATTGAATATCGGTGCCGCACCTACTGGCACCGGATGGTTCTTCGGCATCTCCGAGGGCGCCAGGGTGGTCAGCGCTAATACCCCTTACGAGATCACCGTGCGCGAGACCGGCGGCACCCGCGAGAATGCCATCCGACTAAGCCGCGGCGAACTCGACCTCGCCTTCACCGAGGCACTGGTGGGCTACGAGATGTTCAATGGCATCGGCCGCTTCGAGGAGACCCCTAACCCCGACGCCCGACTGATCTACTGGATCGCGCCCTCTACCATGCACTGGGCAATACGAGTTGATTCAGGCATCGAATCTTTCGAGGATCTCGATGGCGAACGCTTCAACCCCAGCAGCATCGGCGGTGGTGGCGAATACATCACCGAACTGGTGTTCGGCATCCTGGGCATCGAGCCCGACTTCCAGCGCATGCGCATCAATGATGCCGCCGAAGGGGTGACCGACGGCCGCCTGGTGGGCTTCAGCTACAACGGCGTACCGCCTATCCCGGCCTTCACCGAGGTCCACTCTTCGAGGCCCCTGCAGCTGCTCTCGCTCTCCGACGATCAGGTCGAGCAGGTCACAGCGGAGCTGCCCTTCCTGACCCCCACCGTTGTCCCTGCCGACACCTACACCGGCATGAGCGAGGCGCAGTCTCTGGGGATTTACATGGGCGTGGCGGCCAACGCCAGCCTGGCTGACGACACCGTCTACGACATCACCAGGGCCTATTGGGAGAACCACGAGCAGGTGGCCAACTCCTTCAAGCCGGCCGATGGGGTGACCCCGCAGCACGTGATCGACAACGCCACCTTCCCGCTGCATGCCGGCGCCCTTCGCTACTACCGGGAGCTGGGCCTGGAGATCCCCGAGGAGATCATTCCGCCCGAAGCGCAGTAACTCTCCCTCCCCGCGGGCCAGGTGCCCGCGGGGCATTCACCGATGCCGTTACCCTGACGCACCGCCATTCCCTTGCCGAAGCGGTGTGGGAGTCATCCGATGGACACCCCTGCAAATTCCCGAATCGTTGAGAAATACTCGGAGGACTCGGGCAAGCGCCAGCTGACCGGCTTCTGGTTCATGGTGACGCGCCTGGCCGCAGTATCCATGGCGCTGTTTCACCTCTACACGGCCGTCACCGGACCGGTGAACACTCAGAACGCCATCCACTTGCTGTTCGCCCTCCCGCTGATCTTCCTGGCCTATAGCTGTCGCATCCGCGACGCCAACCGCATTCCCTGGTATGACCTGGTGCCAATCATTCTTGGTGCCGTGGTTAGTGCCTACTACGTAATTCACTTCGACCGCATCCTCTACGATCTGGGCTACCTGATGCCCACCACCCTGGACATCGTCTTCGGCATCTCGGCCATTCTGCTGCTTCTCGAGGCCTGCCGTCGCGCCATCGGCCTGGCCTTCCCGGTGCTAGTGCTGATCGCCCTCTCGTACGCGGCCTTCGGCCAGCACCTGCCCGGCGTCTGGGGACACGGAGGCTTCCGCTGGGACGATCTGATCGCTACCTTCTACCTGAGCCCCACCGGCGTCTACGGCAGCCTGATGCGCACCTCCTCCACGGTGATCGTCATCTTCATCATGTTTGGGGCCTTGCTGGTCACCACCGGCGGCGGCGACACCTTCATGCGCCTCTCCAATGCCGTCACCGGACGCATGGCGGGCGGGCCGGCCAAGGCCGCCACCCTGTGCAGCGCGATGTTCGGCAGCATCAGCGGCAGCACCGCCGCTAACGTCGCCACCACCGGGGTGTTCACCATCCCGATGATGAAGAAAAACGGCTACAGCCCACGCTTCGCCGCGGCCACCGAGGCCTCCGCCTCCACCGGCGGGCAGATCCTGCCGCCGATCATGGGCGCCGCCGCCTTCGTCATGGCCGACGTCATCTCCACCAGCTACCTGGAGATCATCGGTGCCGCGCTGATCCCGGCCCTGCTCTTCTATCTGGCCATCTGGATGAGCGTGCACTTCGAGGCCAAGCGCCTGGGCCTCAACCCGATGCCGAAGTCGGAGCGACCCACCCTGCGCCAGGGCCTCTACAACATCGAGACCCTGGTGATCCCGCTGGCGGTGCTGATCACCCTGCTGGTGATGCGCTATACCCCAACCACCTCGGCGGTGGCCGCCTACTTCACCGCCATGGCGCTCTACCTGTTCTCCTGGCGCAGCCCGGGGACCTTCGTGGACCGCCTCAAGTCGCTGCCCGCGGCCCTCGAGGCCGGCGCCATGACCGCCGCCATGATCGCGGTGATCATCGGCAGCGTGGCGATCATCGCCTCGGTGATCAGCCTCACCGGCCTGGGCCTCAAGGTCTCCTCGGTGATCCTGGTGGTCAGCGGCGGCGACGTGCTCATCACCCTTCTGCTGGCCATGGTGGTGGCGATCATCCTCGGCATGGGCCTGCCCACCGTGGCCGCCTACATGCTGGCCGCCTCGGTGGTCGCCGGGGCCTTCATCGAGGCCGGCCTGCCCAGCCTCTCGGCTCACCTGTTCATCCTCTACTTCGCGATTCTCTCCGGGGTCACCCCGCCGGTGGCGCTGGCCGCCTACATCGCCGGTGCCATCGCCGGCTCCCACTGGTTCCGTACCGCGCTGACCGCCACCAAGATCTCCCTGGGCGGTTTCCTGATCCCCTACATGTTCATCTATCACCCGCCGCTGCTCGGCAACGGTACGGTGCTGGAGATCGCCATGGCGGTGGGCTCGGGGGTGCTCGGCATCATCGCTCTGGCCGCCTCAACCATCGGCTACTTTCGAAGGCCTTGCTCCTGGCTAGAGCGGGGCCTGCTGCTGGTCGCTGCGCTGATGCTGATCAGCGGGCAGGCGATCACCGACGTGGTCGGCATCGCCCTGATCGGTGGCCTGTTCGCCTGGCAATCCCTGAAACACCGCCAGGCTGCGGGGCCACCGGCGCGCCCCATCCCTGACAAGGAGCCCGCACGATGAGGATCGTGATTCCCGACGACTACCAGGACTGCGTGTGTCACCTGGACGCCTTCGCCCAGCTGGAGGGCCACGACGTCACGGTGTTAAACGACACCGTCACCGACCTGGACAGCCTGGTGGAACGCTTCCAGGACGCCGAGGCCCTGGTGCTGATCCGCGAACGCACGCCGATCACCGCCGAGCTGCTCGAGCGACTGCCCAACCTCCGAGCGATCAGCCAGACCGGCGGCGGCGCGGCCCATGTCGACATGGACGCCTGCCGCGCGCGCGGCGTCACGGTAATGGCCGGCACCGGCTCGCCTCATGCGGCCGCCGAGCTCACCTGGGCTCTGGTGATGGCCGCCATGCGCCACATCCCAAAGGAGGTCGCCAACCTCAGGGCGGGGCGCTGGCAGCGCACCCTGGGTACTGGCCTCAAGGGCCGCACCCTGGGCATCTTCGGCTACGGCAAGATTGGCCAGCTGATGGCCCGCTACGGCCAGGCCTTCGAGATGAACGTGCTGGTATGGGGTCGCGAGGGCACCCGGAGCCGCGCCGCCGAGGCGGGCCTCGAGGTGGCCGGAAGCCAGGCGGAGTTCTTCGAGCGCAGCGACGTGCTGAGCCTGCACCTGCGGCTCAACGAGGGCACCCAGGGCATCGTCACCGCCGACGACCTGGCGCGCATGAAGCCCACCGCCCTGCTGGTCAACACCAGCCGAGCGCCGCTGATGGCCTCCGGCGCCCTGGAGGCCGCCCTGCGCGCCGGCCGCCCGGGCATGGCCGCGGCGGACGTCTTCGAGTCGGAACCGGTGGTCCAGCACCCGCTGCTGGAGCTGACCAACTTCCTCGGCACGCCCCACCTGGGCTATGTGGAGAAGGACAGCTACGAGCTCTACTTCGGCGACGCCTTCGCCAACCTGCTGGCCTTCGCCGCCGGCGAGCCCGTCAAGAACCTGGCCCAGTAGTCGTCAACAAGAGTAGCCGCCAGCCCCGCAGACAAAGAGCCCTAGCCCGCGGCATGACCGCCGAGATCTCCGTGGAGAACACCAATACCCTGCTGCACGCCGGTGCGGTGCGCTACTACCGCGAGATCGGCGTCGAGGTGCCGGAGGCGCTCGTTCCGCCCGAAGCAGAGTAATCTCTCTCCACCCGCGGCGGCCCTTATCGGCCGCCGCGCTGCTGTGCGCTCATGGCGCTGCCCGAAGCCGGGCGCTCCACCTCGAAGAGGTCGGTGCAGCGAGCGTAGTCGTTGCCGGCCATGCGCCCGATGGGCTTTAGCTCATCGGGACTCACATGGCGGCCGTCCCACAGGGCGTCATCGATATAAATCGACACCACCTCGGCCAGCACCAGGTTGCCGGCCAGCGGCTGGTCGCCGAAGCGGATGATCTCGCGCAGCCGACAGCCGAAGGCTACCGGGGCGCCGGCCACGCGAGGCACCGAGACCCCGGCCATCGCGACTTTCTCCAGCCCTACGTGAAGGAACTCGTCCTCGCCGTGGGCCAGCCCCGCGCTAGTGGCATTCATCTCCGATACCAGCCCCTCGCCGCTGATATGCACCACGCATTCGGGCACCTCACCCAGGTTGCGGATGGTGTCCTTGGAGTTGCCGTCGCCGTCGAGCAGCGGCGAGAAGCCCAGCACCGGCGGGTTGACGCTCACCACGTTGAAGAACGAAAAGGGCGCCAGGTTGGCATTGCCTCGACCGTCGAGGGTCGAGACCCAGGCGATGGGGCGCGGACAGATGCTCCCCGAGAGCAGGCGGTAGATCTTCCCCGGGCTCAGCCCGTGTTCTTCCAGCAGGTAGTCGCTCATGGTTGAGGCTCCGTCGGGATGTTGCTGCTGATCGTACCCCATCTCACACCGGCCTGCGGCACCGTGTGACACCTGACATATACACCTCAGGTGGCGAAGTCGCCGCACATGCTCAAGCCAACGCTGACTCCATCACCATCCGCATGCCTTCGCATGTCAGGGCAAAGTTACCGCTAAGTGATCATCGTTCCCACAGATACCGCAAGAAGCTCTAGCCTGCCCAAAAGGCCGTCATGTCTCTCTGGTTTCTGAACACCTCTGTGCCGCTGCTTTCATGTACAAAAACTGTACACCCAAGCTATAAGCGACCACGTCTTCACACCAAATGCATTAACACGGTGCATCAACGATCCAGAATGATGCTTCCCGTGCACATATTTACGCATGTTGATTAGGGCGAATGTCATTCACGTGGCAATCTGAGCGCCATGACCTGATGCTATTGGCTTTCAGCCACTCTCCGCAAGGCATAAACCAGCTAAAAGTAATACCAAAGTCTAATAGCCACTAGGCACCAAAGCTTTCGATAAGCTTGTTTTTGTACAAACCCTATACTAAAATATAGTTCGTTACTCGAATATAATATTTGAGTGACATCCTCGAGACTGTTCGAACCCAGACCACCGCTGCTGGAGATGTCGATGGACATTGCAACCCTATCAATAGGACAATTTTCTTTTGTCCAGAACTCTTTTTCATTCGGCTTTGCCGTCATGGCGGCCGCCACGCTTTTTTTCTGGCTGATGAAGTCGGAAGTCGCTCCCGAGTATCGCCTAGCCGTCGTCATTACGGGGCTGGTAACAGCCGTTGCGGGCTACCACTACTTTCAGATCATGACTTCCTGGGTGAGCGCAGCTGACACCAGCACGGGGGTTGTGGTGGCAACAGGGGTGCCCTTCAATCAGGCCTATCGCTACGTTGACTGGCTGCTGACCGTACCGCTTCTGCTGATTGAGTTGATTCTTGTTATGCGCCTCTCGCGCAGCGAGACCATCAAGAAATCAACGATGCTTGGCGGTGCTGCCGCACTGATGATCATTCTTGGTTACCCCGGCGAAGTCTCACAAACCGGTGGTCTGCGGTTCGTGTTCTGGGTTCTCTCGATGATCCCGTTCGTCTATATCGTTTACCAGCTTGTGGTGGGCCTCAAGTCGTCCATCGCGTCGCAGCCGGAAAGCGTCAAGGGTCTTGTCAACATCGCAATCTACCTGGTGATTGGCTCATGGCTCTTTTACCCGATCGTCTACCTGTTCCCGCTGGTAGGCCTGACAGGCGGCGCGGCCATTACCGCGCTCGAGGTTGGCTATACGATCGCTGACATCGTGGCCAAAGCCGTCTTCGGTGTGTTCATCTTCATCATCGCACTGCGCAAGTCGAAGCTGCTGCTAGAAGAAAGGAGTGAATCAGCGAAGCTGCAAGACGAGAATAGCGAACCAGCGCCGGCCAACGAGAACGTCTAACCTCACCGGTGACGCAACACAGCTTGGTGTTATCTAACCGTCCTCGATAATATGCACGGGGAATTGGTTAGCCTCTCTCAAGCTGGATGTTCGGGGCTCGGTGACCACGTCAGGTCACGGGCCCCTTTATCCTTACACTGGTTGAAGGGACGTTGGCATGGCTCCTGCGATATCAAACCGTCACGCTGCCAATTACCACCTTGCTGATGACAGTGAGACGTCTGGATCGTTAGACCACGATTCAGTCCCGCTGGAACACTTGAAAGCAACAAAGCAACAGATCGATGCAGAGCTGGATCTGGTCAAGGGCTTGATGAGAGAAAGCCTCGGCGCACCCGAAGCCTGGCCGGCAGTCGCCGCCAGTCTCTATCATCTCGACACCGGTGGCAGCTATTTACGTGCACGCTTCGCGCTGATGAGCGGAATCGCCTATGGCGCAACTCTAGCCCATCGCACGGCGGCCGCGGCAGCAGCGGAGCTGGTGCATAATGCATCCCTTGTTCACGACGACATATGCGATGGAGATACCAGTCGCCGGGGACAGCCCTGCGTCTGGCAAAGGGACAATCCCGCCGTGGCGCTCTGTAGCGGCGATCTAATGCTCACAGCGGCGTTCCGCGTCGCGCTGAAAAGCGACTGCGCCGATCATTGCATGTCGCTGGTGAAGCTTCTAACCGATCGGATCAGCCAGGTTGTAGCCGGACAAAGCATTGAAGTTGCCGACCCTTGTTCTGAAGAAAAGGTAACGCTCAGTGATTACCTGGAAGCAACGTTGGCAAAGACGTCACCTCTCATTGCTCTTCCTCTTGAGGCTGGTGCCACGGGTGGAAAACTCTCTGCGGCACAGCATGCGCTCCTGGTGCGTTTTGCCAATGCCGTAGGGCTTTCGTACCAGATCATCGACGACCTAGACGATGTCAATATAAACGTCGACTCTTCACACCACTACGACACGAGAACACATCACCGCTATCATGCCTGGACCTGGCACTGGTCACGCCGGCAAAAGCACACTCCTTTCGCCCTGCGAGATACCATGCAACGGGCCCTGAACCATGCTGATGCTGCGCTGACGAGAGCCGAAAGACTGAAAGCGGAATTTCCAACGCTTCTTGCCCACGCGCTCAATGACATCATCGGCAGTCTGCGCCAGCGCTTGATGGCTCACCAGGCGAGTATCCGCTCGCTGTCCCGCGACCTACACCAAGGCGCCATTCCATGAACAGACCCGCAGACGCTCTCATCCCTGACGGAAACAGTGCGGTACGGCACCTGCCAGGAGAACATGATTCGATGAAAGGCAAAGCCATCGTCATTGGGTCTGGGTTTGGCGGCCTGGCAGTGGCCATTCGCTTGCTGGCTGATGGCTGGGAGGTGGAGTTGCTGGAGCGCCAAAAGGACCTGGGGGGTCGCGCCCGGGTCTTCCATCTTGACGATGTCGCTTTCGATGCAGGTCCTACCGTCATCACGGCGCCTTTCCTCTTCGAGGATCTGTTCAAGTTGCTCGGCGAGCGTTTCGACGAGCATGTTACGTTACTCCCGGTGGAGCCCTTCTATCGAATGGAGTACGCAGACGGCAGTCACTTCAATTACAGCGCCAGCATCGAAGAGACCGTGGCAGAAATAGATCGACTCTCACCCGGAGAAGGTGACGAGTACCACAAGTTTATGGCAGCCACGGAGGCGATGTATCAGCGTGGCTTTGTTGACCTGGCAGACCAGCCGTTCACGCGGGTCGTCGACATGTTGCGCGTGCTCCCCGACCTGGTTCGCCTGCGGGCGGATATCAGTCTTCACGGATTCGTGTCTCGCTTCTTCAAGGATGATCGTCTGCAGCGCGCCTTTTCAGTCCCGTCGCTGCTGGTCGGGGGGCATCCTTACAGGACATCGTCACTCTACGGACTCATTCATGCCCTGGAGCGGCGGGGCGGCGTGTGGTATCCCAAGGGGGGAACCGGCGCCCTGGTCACGTCGCTGGCCGAACTCTTCCAGCGCCATGGCGGCGTTATAAGGACTCAGCAGCACGTCAATGCACTCACGGTGGAGGGCAAGCAGATCACTGGTGTCGAGATCGCCGATGGCACTCACCGGTCAGCAGACATCGTGGTGAGTAACGCCGACCCCCTCCACGTCTATGAGCACTGGCTACCCATGGGACCGTGGGGACGCAGCCTGAATGCATGGCGTCGCCGCATGAAGCAGTCGATGGGGCTGATGGTTGTCTATTTCACCACCCGGCGCACCTACAGTGAGTTGGAACATCATACGATCGTATTCGGGGATACCTTCCGCGAGATCCTGGATGCCATTTTCGACAAGCATGAACTGGTAGATGATCTCAGCCTTTATCTCCACCGGCCCGGGGCCACCGACCCCGATATGGCCCCGGAGCAAGGGGATGCCTTCTACGTGTTGGCACCCGTTCCCAACCTCAAGGGAGGCCATGACTGGGACACGCTGGAACCACAGCTGACCCAGCAGATATTAAAGATGTTGGCAGAGCGGGTGATGCCCGACCTGTTTGAACAGCTTGGCAAGACGCATGCGATTTCCCCTCGATACTTCCATCAGGAGCTCTCGAGCCCCTTCGGCAGCGGCTTTTCCATTGCCCCCACGCTAACGCAATCCGCCGGGTTGCGTTTCCATAACCAATCACCCCATTTCAGCAATCTCTACTTTGTCGGCGCAGGAACACACCCGGGGGCCGGAGTACCCGGTGTGGTGAGCTCCGCCGCCGTCGTGGATCGGCTGGTGAAACAGAACCAGATAGTTCGGCCTCATCAGACAGCCGAAAAGCCGTTGGCATCATGACGACAGACGCCCACGCGCAGGCAACGCTGCGAAAACACAGCAAGAGCTTTTACTGGGCCGGCAGGTTCCTCTCCCGTGAGGAGCTGGACAAGGGCGCACGCCTTTACCGAATCTGCCGCCAGGTTGACGACTGGGCAGACAACGCTCACTCCCGCGAGGAATCGCGACAGGCGCATCGCCGATTGGTCGCCCTGCACGACAGCCTGTCGGGCAGTCACGGCGATGAAGTGCTGTCGTCGCTATCGGTTGACGAAGCCCACCAGGTTGTCGACCTGAAGGTCCACATCATGGGTCTCTTCGGCAACGACCCCGTCTCGATCCAGGCGATGCGCGACCTGCTGCTCACCATGATGGGTGATCTTTCGCTCGTCAGGATCGACGATGACGCTGAACTGCTGGGCTACGCCTACGGTGCGGCCGGCACCGTAGGCGTCATGATGTGTCAGTGCCTCGAGGCGCGCGAGATTGACGCAGCACGTGCCTTTGCCATCGACATGGGCATGGCCATGCAGATGACGAATATCGCGCGCGATGTCCTGGAAGATGCCCAGCGCGACAGAATCTATCTGCCACGCACCTGGATGAGCCGGGAAGTCAGCGCCGAGTCGATTTGCCAGGGTGACACTGACGCCCGGCACGCCGCATGGATGGCAGTGAAAAAACTCGTGGCGCAGGCAGAGCACTACTACACCAGCGGTTGGGAAGGCCTGGCCTACCTACCGCCGCGTCCTCGACTCGCCATCGCCGTGGCCTGTCGGGTGTATCGCGATATCGGTCGCCGCATTCTGAGAATGGAAGAGGATCGATACTGGGCGAGCCGCGTCACGGTGCCGAAGATGGGAAAAGCCCATCAGAGCCTGCTGGCCCTGGCGCAAGTGCCCTGGCGGAACGCCTCCCCGAGCCACGACAGTCGGCTTCATGAGCCCCTGCACAGGCGGCTTGCGCCTTTCTACCCCTCGCGAGACGCGCCACCATGACGCGAATGCCGGATACCGATGTCGCCATCATCGGGGCCGGGCTGGCGGGCCTCAGCATTGCTACCTGGCTGGCCGAAAGCGGCGATGGGGCAACGCTGCCACGGGTGACGCTGATCGAACCTCGTCTGAAAGACGCCAACGAACATACCTGGTGCTTCTGGGATCAGCAGCCTCACCCATTCCGGGAGGCCATCTGCCACCGGTGGCCGCGTTGGCGCCTGCATCACGAAGGCCGGGTGGTGGAGCGCGAGGATCCACAGGCGTGCTACGCCATGATCTCCGAGAATGCGCTACGCAAGACGGCCTACCGCAAACTGCAGGACTTCAACGAGTTCGACTTCAAGCGTGGCACCCATGTCCGGTCGATTTCACCCGGCCGCGACTTTCTCGACCTGGAGACGTCGCGGGGATCACTGGAGGCACGGCTGGTCATCGATACACGCCCCCCCTCACCTTCATCGTTGTCTCGACAGCAGGGGCTGTGGCAAGTCTTCCATGGCCTGGAACTGGAGGTTCCAGGCCATGACTTCGATGTCACGACGGCCACCTTGATGGACTTCCAGCCCTCGACCGACAGCATCGACTTCATCTATCTGCTGCCCCTCTCATCCACTCGGCTACTGGTGGAATGGACATGCTTTCACGTCGACCGCGAAGCACCGACGTGCAGAGAGCTGCTGACACCGGAAGGCCTGCCCAACCGGCTTGAGAATTGGCTACACCAGCATCTGACGGGCTGGACGTTGATCCGGAACGAAACAGGATGCCTGCCCATGATGCCGGTCCGCCCCCCCACTCTGGACAGCCGCTACCTGGCAGCCGGGGTGCGAGGGGGATGGATGCGGCCATCGACGGGCTACTCCTTCGAGACATGCCAGCGGGGCGCCCGAGCGGTATCGGGACAGTTGCTTCAGGCTGCTGCCACCGGTCATTGGCAGCTGTCGGCACCCCGCTTGCGCGCGCCGGTACTGAACTGGATGGACAAGGTGTTTCTGCACGCGCTGCGCAGGCAGCCCGAGCGAGCCCCGGAATGGTTCATGCAGATGTTCGGTTCCACGCAGGCCGCTGCGCAGCGACGCTTCCTGGGTGATACGCCGGGCTGGATCGACATGCTGGCCATGATGCGAGCCTTGCCGCCCGCGCCCTTCCTCAAGGCCGCCCTGGCCATGGCGTTATTGCCCGCCGGGCGCTGACGTCAGATAACCGTTCGACTCACCGGAGGGTGCCATGCAAGCCGACACGCCATTCTCCCTGCCCGGCTGGGCAGTCCACAGCGGCAAGCGCCATCGCCATGGGATCATTGTGGCGGCCATCTTGCTGGCAGTGATGGCGGCGTGGCTGCCGGAGATGACCCTGGGCCAGCAGTTCTGGATCGTACTGCTGCCCGTGATGGCCTTCGGCATGTCCCACGGGGGAGCCGATCCGATCATCATGGCCGACCTCAGGCGGACGCTTGGCCGAGGCAATTCACTATGGCTGGGAATCTATTGTCTCCTCATGCTACTGGCCATCGCCTTTATCTGGTGGCAGCCCGAGCTGGCACTGGCGGGATTCCTGCTGATGTCGGTGGCGCACTTCGCCACGACGGATCTCCCGTTCCTTCCGCCGGGAGCGCCACGCCTTGCCGCCTGGTTGAGCGGCAGCCTGCCAATCGTGGGTCCCATGGCGGGCCATGCCGAGCAGGTGGCGGTGATGTTTGCCTGGCTGTTGCAGTACGACCCCATCGCGCTGGTGACGGTCGTCCAGGTGACCGGATACGCGCTGATGGCCGTATGGATCGTGCTGTTTGCCGTGGCAATCGTCACCACCCGGAAACGCTGCCGGCTACCCGTGCTGATGGAGCTGAGCACGCTGGCTGCCGTATCGGTGCTGCTTCCACCGCTCCTGGCGTTCGCGTTCTATTTTTGCGCCATCCACAGCATCCGGCATTTCATCATGCTGATGACCTCGCTGCGGGCCAGGCAGGTAGATGTCGATATCAAGAAGCTGGCGAGGCTCGCGACACCCGCAACGCTCGGGGCAATAGCGCTGAGCCTCGGCGCCTGGTGGTTTCTGCTGGAGATGCAGCCAGACCGGGAAATGGCCTGGTTGTCAGAAGGAGTGAGGGTCATGTTCTGGGGGCTTGCCGTCCTCACCGTTCCGCATGCCTTGCTGGTAGCATTGTGGTCGCCCCCTGTCACCTCGCCCAGCCCCTCGCAAAGCCCCTCGCAAAGCCCCTAGCCGCCGGACTTCCATCGACCCGCTGACATGACGGGAAGGGTGGCCCATCTCGCCCCCCGCTGTGGCACCATGAGGAGACTGTCATCTCCGGCACCCAGCGAAGGAACCGCGCCATGCCCGCCCTCGACGACTCCGCCCTGCAGCCCGGCTTCATGGTGATCCACGGCAATCGTCTGGAGGCGCTGCGTGGCCTGGCGGTGGAGTGGATGCGCCTCCACCCGCTGGGGCCGCTTGAGAACGAGACGATCCTGGTGCAGAGCAATGGCATCAGCCAGTGGCTGAAGCTGGCCCTGGCCGAGGACGAGGTTAACGGCGGTGCCGGCATCGCCGCTGCCCTGAACGTGACCCTGCCGGCGCGCTTCCTGTGGCAGGCCTATCGGGCCGTGCTCGGTGAGAGTGAGGTGCCGCCGGTCTCCCCCTTCGACAAGCCGCGGCTGCTGTGGCGGCTGATGCGCCTGCTGCCCGCCCTGCTGGACTCCCCCGTCTTCGCCCCTCTGGCGCGCTTCCTGGCCGAGGACGACGACCTGCGCAAGCGCCACCAGCTGGCCGAGCGCCTGGCCGACCTCTTCGACCAGTACCAGGTCTACCGGGCCGACTGGCTGACCGCCTGGGCGGCAGGCGATGACGTGATCCTCACCGCCCGGGGCGAGAAGCGCCCCCTGGACGAGGCGCAGCGCTGGCAGGCCGAGCTGTGGCGGGCGCTGCGTGATGACATTTCACACACCCAGGGCGAGGCGGGCCTCGCCTCCAGCCGCGCGACGGTGCACGAGCGCTTCCTCGATGCGTGCCAGGGGCTCGACTCAGCCAGGCCTCCACCTGGGCTGCCGCGCCGAGTGATCGTCTTCGGCATCTCCTCGCTGCCCGCCCAGACCCTGGAGGCGCTCGCCGCCATGGCGCGGGTCAGCCAGGTGCTGCTCTGCGTGCACAACCCCTGCCGCCACTACTGGGCGGATATCATCGAGCACAAGGATCTGCTCCGCGCGGAACGCAAGCGCCAGCAGCGCCGCCCCGGCATGCCGGTGGAGCTCGCCGAGACCGAGCTCCACCTCCACGCCCAGCCGCTGCTGGCCGCCTGGGGCAAGCAGGGTCGCGACTACCTGCGCCTGCTGGACGAGTTCGACGAGCAGCAGGCCTACCGCGGCCTCTTCGAGGGCGAGGCCCTGCGCATCGACCTCTTCGATTCGCCGCTGGGCGAGGCGCCCCAGAAGGCCGAGAAGGTCGCGCAGACAGAAGAGGCCGAGCCCAGCCTGCTGCGCCAGCTGCAGGACGACATTCTCGAACTGCGCCCCCTCCGCGAAACCCGCGACACCTGGCCCGCCGTGTCCCCGGCCCGCGACCGCTCGCTGCGCTTCCAGGTCGCCCACAGCGCCCTGCGCGAGGTCGAGATCCTCCACGACCAGCTGCTTTCCGCCTTCAGCGAGGACCCGACCCTCAAGCCCCGCGACATCCTGGTGATGGTTCCCGACGTGGACCAGTACGCCGCCGCGGTACAGGCGGTATTCGGCCGCCTCGACGCCGACGACTCGCGCCATATCCCCTTCACCCTCTCCGACCAGGCCAGCCGCCACCGCCTGCCGCTGCTGATCGCCCTCGAACAGCTGCTGCGCCTGCCGGAGCTGCGCCTATCGGTGAGCGACCTGCTCGACCTGCTGGAGGTGCCGGCGGTGCGTGCGCGCTTCGGCATCCATGAGGCCGGCCTGCCCACCCTGCGTCGCTGGATCGAGGGCGCCGGCATCCGCTGGGGGCTCGACGCCCGCCAGCGCCAGAGCCTCGACCTGCCGGAAGGCCTCACCGCCAACACCTGGGCCTTCGGCCTGCGCCGGTTGCTGCTGGGCTATGCGGTGGGCAACGCCGCCGACGGGCCCTGGCAGGGGGTGGAGCCCTTTGACGACATCGGCGGTCTCGAAGCCGCGCTGGCCGGCCCGCTGGTCACGTTGATCGACACCCTGGAGGCCCAGTGGCAGACACTTGCCGAACCCTGTGATGTGACCACCTGGGGCGAGCGGCTGCGCGGCCTGCTGGAGGCCTGCTTTCTGGCGGATTCCGACCACGACCTGATGGCGCTGACCCGCCTGGAGCAGGCGCTGGACGCCTGGCAGGAGAGCGCCGAGGAGGCCGAGCTCAGCGAGCCCCTGCCGCTCTCGGTGGTGCGCGAGCACTGGCTCGCCCAGGTGGACGAGGCGAGCCTCTCCCAACGTTTCCTGGCCGGGGCGGTGAACATCGCCACCCTGATGCCGATGCGCGCCATCCCCTTCCGCCACGTCTGCCTGCTGGGCATGAACGACGCCGACTACCCGCGCACCCAGCGCCCGCTGGACATCGACTTGATGGCCCAGGACTACCGCCCCGGCGACCGCTCCCGCCGCGAGGACGACCGCTATCTCTTCCTGGAGGCGCTGCTCTCCGCCCGCGACCGGCTGAGCATCAGCTGGGTGGGGCGCAGCATCATCGACAACAGCGAGCAGCCGCCCTCGGTGCTGCTCGGCCAGCTGCGCGACCACCTCGCCCGCGGTTGGACGCTGGCGGATGTCGAGGGCAAGAACGAAAGCGAGCAGGACGCAGGCAAGGCGCTGCTGGCCGCGCTGACCACCGAGCATCCGCTGCAGCCCTTCAGCATCGAGTATTTCCGGGAAGGGTCTTCGTTGACCACCTACGCCCACGAGTGGCGCGAGCTGCACCGCCCCGATACCGGGCCAGCGCCGGCCGCGGAACCGGCGCTGGCTCCCTTCCGCCAGGACAGCCCGCTGACCCTGGTCCAGCTCGGCAACTTCCTCAAGGCGCCGGTGCAGGCCTTCACCAACACCCGGCTCAAGGTCTTTCTCGAAACGGAGGCCATGGAGCGGCTCGACCACGAGCCCTTCACCCTCGGCGGCCTCGACCACTGGCAGCTGCAGCACGCACTGATCGAGGCGAGCCGCGAGGCGGTGGAGGCCGGCGAGCCCCATGAGCCCACCATGCTGGCCACTCTGGAGCGCCTCGAGCGCCAGGGCCGCCTGGCCATGGGCGGCTTCGCCGAGCGCATGCGCGACAGCCTCGTCGAGCCCATGGAGACCCTCTTCGCCGACTACCGCCGGGTGCTCGACGAATGGCCCCACGCCATGGAGGAGCCGCTCACCGTCTCGCTTGAGCTTCGAGAAGAGCTTCATCCGACACAGGGCGATGGTCTGCAGCTGGAGGATTGGCTGGGCGAGCTGCGCGTCAACGACGCCATGGAGCGCTGCCGTGTGCTCCTCACCACCAGCAGCCTGGTCAACAAGGGCAAGTACCACTGGAAGCACTGGCTCACCCCCTGGGTGGCCCACCTGGCCGGCCAGCTCGAGGGGCCCATGACCACCCGGCTGCTCTCCCGGGCCGGCGGCGGCACCCTCGCCCCGCTGCCCGCCGATGAGGCCCGCGACCACCTCGCCGTCATCGCCGCGGCCTGGCAGCGCGGCATGGCCACGCCGCTGCCCCTGGCCCGGGACACCGCCTTCGCCTGGCTGGAGAAGGGCGGCACCCCCCAGGCCATGGCCCGCTGCCTCGCCGGCGAGGCCACCGAGGAGGACGACAAGGCCTGGAAGGCCGCCAACACCGTTTTTTACGGCAGCGGCTTCAACAACGACCACGGCGAGCGCGGCCGTGACGCCTACCTGCTGCGCCAGTGGCCGGAGCTTGAGGCCATGCTTCGCTCATCGGAGGGCGGTGGCTTCGCCGAGCTGGCCGAACGGCTCTACGCCCCGCTATTACACGCGGTACGCAAGCCGAAGGAGAAGAGATGAGCGGCACTCCCCCGATTCTCGACCCGATCCACCTGCCGCTTACCGGCAGCCGGCTGATCGAGGCCAGCGCCGGCACCGGCAAGACCTTCACCATCGCCCTGCTCTATGTGCGCCTGGTGCTGGGCCCGCGGGACGACGCGGACGCCGAGAGCTTCCCCCGCGCCCTCACCCCGCCGGAGATCCTGGTGGTGACATTCACCAACGCCGCCACCCGAGAGCTGCGCGACCGCATCCGCGCCCGGCTGGTGGAGGCCGCCGATGCATTTCTCGCGGGGAAAGCCCCGTCCATGACAGGGGATCTCTTCGAAGAACCGGCAGTGGATGCTTCGGGCGGCGACCCGCTGCTCGCCCTGCGAGACAGCTACCCCCGCGAGCGCTGGCCCGCCTGTGCCCGCCGCCTGCAGCTGGCCGCCGAGTGGATGGACGAGGCCGCGGTCTCCACCATCCACTCCTGGTGCCACCGCATGCTGCGCGAGCACGCCTTCGAGAGCGGCAGCCTCTTCTCGCTGGAGATGAACCTCGACCAGTCCGAGCTCGAACTGGAGGTCGCCCGGGACTACTGGCGCAGCTTCTACTACGCCCTAGACGCCGAGGCACTGGCGGTGGTCACCCGCTACTGGGAGACCCCCGTCGCTCTGGCCGAGGACGTGCGCCGCCTGCAGGGCGACGCCGACCTGCTGCCCCACGCCCCGCCCCCCGCCGGCGCCCTGGCCGCCATGCAGGCCGAACGCACCCGCATGCTGGCTTCGCTCAAGGCGCCCTGGCCCGCCTGGCTGGATGAGCTCTCGGAAGCGTTGGAGACCGGCGCCGCCGCCAAGGCCTTCGACCAGCGCAAGCTCAACAGCAAGAGTCGCGCGGACTGGCTGGCCAAACTGCGCGACTGGGCCAACGACCCCGAGCTCGCCACCCCGGCGCTCACCGACGCCGCCTGGAAGCGCCTGACCCCGGAGGGCATCGCCGAGATCTGGAAGCAGGGCGAGCCCCTGGACCACCCCGCGCTGCGCGCCCTGGCCGAGCTGCCGAGCCAACTCGAGGCCCTGCCCGACGCCCACGCCGACCTGCTGGCCCACGCCGTGCGCTGGATGAGCGAGCGGCGAGAGCGCATGCAGCAGCGACGCGCCGAGCTCGGCCCCGACGACCTGCTCGAACGCCTCGACCGTGCCTTCGCCGGCCCCTCCGGCGAGGCGCTGGCGGCACACGTGCGCCGTCAGTTCCCGGTGGCCCTGGTGGACGAGTTCCAGGACACCGACCCGGTTCAGTACCGGCTGTTTGACCACGTCTACCGGCTGGCCGAGGCCCTCGACCCCGAGGCCCCCAGCGGCATCCTGCTGATCGGCGACCCCAAGCAGGCGATCTACGCCTTCCGCGGTGCGGATATCCACACCTACCTGCAGGCGAGACGCGACACCGCCGGGCGCCACGTCACCCTGGGCACCAACTTCCGCTCGTCCACCGCCATGGTGGAGGCGGTAAACCGGGTGTTCCGCTTCGCCGAATCCCACCCCGCCGGCCGCGGCGCCTTCCTGTTCCGCTCGCCCCGGGGCGACAACCCGGTGCCCTTCCTGCCGGTGGCTGCGAAAGGTCGCAAGGACTCGCTGACCCGCGATGGCACGCCACTACCCGCCATGACGCTGTGGCATTTAAAAAGCGGGCATCCAGCGAGCGGCGAGGCCGAGGGGCCAAGCGAAGAGCTCAGCAAGGGCGCCTACTTCAAGGAGATGGCCGCGCGCTGCGCCACCCGAATGGCCGAGCTGCTGCGCGAGGGCCAGCAGGGCCGCACCGGCTTCAGCGAGCCGGGCAAGCCCTTCCGCGCGCTCAAGCCATCGGATCTCGCCGTGCTGGTCAACAACGCGGGCGAGGCCAAGGCGATACGCGGCGCGCTGCTCCAGCGCGGCATCCGCAGCGTCTATCTCTCCGACAAGGAGGGCGTTTTCGAGACCCCGGCGGCTCTGGAGCTGGAGGTGTGGCTGGCCGCCTGCGCCGAGCCCGACAGCGAGCGTCGCCTGCACGCCGCCCTGGCCATGCCCAGCCTGGGAATGGGCCTCAATGATCTCGACGCCCTGCAGCACGACGAGCTGGCCTGGGAAGAGCGGGTGCTGCAGTTCCGGGCCTACCACCGCCAGTGGCAGCGCCAGGGCGTGCTGCCCATGCTGCACCGGCTGCTGGCGGACTTCGCCGTGCCCACCCGGCTGCTGAAGAGCGCCAGCGGCGAGCGGCACCTGACCGACCTGCTGCACCTCGGCGAGCTGTTGCAGCAGGCCAGCGCCGAGCTCGACGGCGAGCACGCCCTGCTGCGCCACCTCAGCGAGGCTCGCACCCACCCGCCGGCGCAGGCCGACACCCATCGCCTGCGCCTGGAGAGCGACGCCGACCTGGTGCAGGTGATCACCATCCACAAGTCCAAGGGGCTCGAGTACCCGCTGGTCTTCCTGCCATTCATCTGCGCCTTCCGCGAGAAGAAGGCCGGCGACCTGCCGCTCACCTGGCACGACGACCAGGGCCGGCGCCACCTCTCCCTGGCGCCCGACGAGACGGTGCTGGCCAGGGCCGACGACGAGCGCCTGGGGGAGGACCTGCGCAAGCTCTACGTGGCCCTGACCCGCGCCCGCCATGCCACCTGGCTGGGCATCGCCCCGCTCAAGGGGCTGGAACGCAGCGCCATCGGCCAGGTGCTCACCGCCGGCGCGCCGCTATCGTCAGACGGCCTGCTCGA
>LFIK01000776.1_pt1 | contig 24316 bp, 40 predicted proteins | sample 643401 | NCBI WGS metagenome assembly LFIK01 (sample SAMN03777447, study PRJNA286221) | soda lake metagenome | biome: soda lake; feature: Kulunda steppe; material: water; isolation source: sample T5-Br brine of Lake Tanatar-5 | place: Russia: Kulunda steppe | collected 2010-07
CTATGCAGATTTCCTCCGGATGTATCTCTCCGACCAGGTAATGACTCAAACCATGGTACCGACATCATGGAAGGATAATTATGCGGCATTAAACCTGAAAGAAAGTGGCTATTACTATTTTACTGACAGGTACTACACCGAATTGGATAAAAAGATAAGCAAGGCTCTCGACACAAATCCATTGCTTCAGGATAACAATATCCAACGTCCGCTACGGCTCAGTGAAATAGCGAACCTTGAAGCCAAATATTCTCTTATCACCTTACTTTCACGACCAAAAACAGGAATCATGAATCTCTATGGAGGAACAACAATTCTTGCCAGTGATGTAGGATTGAGTAACATGGCAAAAGGATGGCAACTCAAACATATCCGAAATATAAATACGGATATTAAAACATGGGATGATGCGATTCGATTTGCTGAGAATAATGGAGCGATGGAATCACTGGTTCGTAATGAGGTGATGGCTTCTCAGGCATGGGGAAATAAAAAGAACCGGCGTGGGCTTACCGAAATGATGAATGCCATTAAGCAAGATCCATCAGTGAGTGATCTCAAACTTACAGAGATTGCCAAACGTCACGGCCTTAGTGATAGTGTGATGAACCTTGCGGCCATGCCAATGAGATACAGTGAGAGGATTCTCCGTAGCAGAAGTTTCTTTGCTCATTACATCAAAGCGATTGACGTATTGGAGATATCAGGGCCAAGTGCAAAAGAACATCCATGGGCATTAAAGATGGCGCAGCGTGGTGTTGCTACAACGCAGTTTATGTATAACAATGCACATCGCCCGGCTTTTGCCAGGAGTAATGTTGGAAAGATATTTTCACGGTTTAAGCTGTGGGCTATTAACTCTGTAAAATTCCGAGCAGATGCATTTAATGAGCTGGCCGGAGATATGAAATACAATGTTCAAGACCCAAAGACAGCCAAGCGATTCAATGACATTATGATGATGGATATGTTTATGATTGCTCTTGCCGGTCTTTATCCGTTCAGTGTATTTGGATCTTCTATTCCGGAACCGTTTAACTGGATGAATGAATTGGTGAGTTGGGCCTTTGGTGATGAAAAAGAGAAGCAGAACGCATTTCGCAAAGGTGGTGGACTCCCTACTGCTATGGCACCATTAGCAGTAACATTACCACCATCAAGCAGGATGATGACATCATGGATCGAACCGGTTATGACTGGTGATTGGAGCGATGTTACAGGTTACACAGCGTGGACATTATTCCCTTTCGGGCTTTTGGCCAGAGATTCAAGGAATGCTCTTACCACGCCATCGAGAGCTATTGACCGTATTACCGGACTTCCCGTTCAGGAAACTATTCAACCTGCCTACTATGAATAATTTTCCCCGGTAAAAAAAAAGCCCCGACCTATAAAGGAAGGGGCTTTGGTTTATGCTTTAACTTTCTTGTGTTCTTTTTCGATATCATCTAAACTGGAATGAGCCAGCTCGATTTCGTTTGTTGGGCTTTCACCCTCTTGCACTTCATCGTCGCAAAGCTCGATGATACCAATTACATCGCTTCTTGATTCGGGAAACGTAGCGATGATATTTCTCGCCCGACTTATCAGGCTCTTTCTTTCCGGTGAGTTTTTGTAGTTCATGTATTCCATTATGTTCTAGTAAGAAGTTTTGAATTGCGGTTTCGTAGATATGTACGTGTATCATATTATAGTCAGCTTTTACAGCGAGATCATCTTCGTTGTAAGCATTTTCCCATAATTCTTTTGCGAATCCATCGATCTGTCCATCGAGGATTTTCTCCAAATCATCAGCCAGTGCAATCGTTTTGCAGCTGTGATAATTCGGATAATATTTTTCCACAAAGTTCCATGGATGATAATTCATTTCTCCATAGGCAGACTTGTGAAAATCTGTTGGATTAGCCATATATGTCCTTTTTTTTTATAGTTATAATTTATAGCGCCGGTTATGCTCAACCGTTAATTCCCTTCTTTTAAAAAGTCTTTCATGTCATCAACAGCATCAATGTAAACTCCGTACATATGCGTAGCATCTTTTTGTTCATGAGAACCAGGCTCTTCAATCACTAATCGCCTGCTTTCGTTGATCCAATGATGCTTTCTCGAAGTTAGGGCATTAACAATCGTTTCGTGCTGACCAGCTTCGAGCTTCATTAATAGTTTTCGGGCACCAACTAAAACTGGGTCATTAACATCAATATGTTCTTTCATTTTGTCTATCATCTTTTCTAATCTTCGTATGTCCCTTTTTTCTACTTTCATAGTTCCTCATTAATTTAAATTCGCTGGACAGCATAAAATCTGTCCGTTATTAAAAAAGTAGCCCCTTAGCTATTGGGGCTACCTAATTGATGTTAACTACGCAACATTTAGTTCTCGGATATTATCAATTTTATGAGAAGCATCTTCATCGATTGCTCGAATAATAGCTTTCATATTTTTATTCATAGCATTGACAATATCTTCATGCCTTTCAGTAGGATGATTTTGCAACCCACGCGATTGTTTGACCTTGAATTCTTCAAGATCAACTTCTATGGTCTCAATAAGCTCACCATTTATCTTTGCAGTAAGTACCAGTGAATTTTGACGTAAATAGTACTCACTACCAAATATGCAATGGTGAAGCTTTGATCCCACATCAGCAAACTCTTGGACAGACCGTAGCGGTTCAATGACGATATCATTGTGTACGATCTTGATTCCAAAGAACTTGCTATGGGTATGTTTATACCCAGCTTCATTGCGTTGGATTTTATCCATCTTACGTGCCAGTTGTTTGGCTGAACGTCTACGATTTGCCTTTTCAACGTACCTGTCATGCTCTGCCTGCAGATCATCCGGACAGACATACTCAGCATTGCGTAAATCCATATCGAAGCTGTCAAGCATTTTGATGTAATCCATCCATAGCCCGGCACTCTTTATGGTGTAATTGTTACGCATTGCAATTCGTATGCTCGGCCAGTAATCATCAAGCAGCTCTCTATTTGCTCCACTATGGCCAAAGAATCTCCTGAATAGAGATAGCTGTTTGGCTTTAAGGAGTGTTTCAGCTCTGCTGTCAGAAAGTATTGCCGAAAACATTACATGAGGTGGTACATCATAGAAATGACCTTTATACCCATTCCTCCGGATAACCGGAAGCGTGGTTCTGCCAGGCATTATCTTGTCTGGTTCGATATTACACCGTTGAACATGAGTATGTGATCCTGTCCGTGGCTCAAGTTTGCTATGCTTAACCCACTGATCGATATAATAAGCTCCCATTGAAAAGCACGTTTTTGACAGTGACGTCATTTTACCATCATCACGAACCCAGTGTTGCATGACCTCTTGGTGGATATATTCTACAGGCTGATGTTTCTTCATATACTTTTCAGTAGTGAACATCCGTACAACCTGAAAGTTTTCAACAACTTTGATAATCGCCCAATAGGCATGATGACTGGCATCAGTTTCCCATCCATCAAGACGCTTTAGCTCCGTGTCGCATGAAGGGCATGTAGATCCGATAACAGAATACGAAAGCTCTGTTCCGTTAGGGTGCCATTTGTTTCCACATTCTAAGCAATAATGGCTTTTAAATGCAGCAACAAAGTGTTTTTTGAAGAGTTCGTCTTGAGCCCACTGGTGTTGCTCGTCGCTAACAGAAGATAGTTTCTTCTTTAGCTTCATTACCTTTTTCTGAATTTTAGTTTTAGCCTTCAAACTAAAATAAGCTGGATTGAGTGTTCTCTTTCTTCTCCTTTTTAACCGGAGTCAGATTTGTAGGTCTTTTCTTCTTCGATTGGAGACGTTGCTTCTCTGCACGAATAACTTCTGCTTTGGCCTGTTCTTTAAGTTCAGCAAGTTCATCTTCGTTTAGTTCTGGCTTGTGATTAACGACAACCTGCATTTTCCTTGGTTTGACATCTTTGAGGTTATCTTCATCGTAGTAATGTTTTGCCAATCCATAAATCTCCGGATCGGTAAACCCTTTACGGCCTGATTCTTGAACTTGCTGATAGATATAGCCAAGGCATTTATCAACAGTTTTACCTTCTTTGGCAAAACTCTTTGCAAACATCGGATCGTTTGCCGCTTCCTTTTCTAAGTAAGCTTCTATTGTTTCTTTGAAATGATCGTGTCCTGTTCTCATTGTTCTAGTGTTTTAAAGATTAGAAGTGATAAAAAAACCACACCTTAACTCAATAAGATGTGGTTTATATGTTGGCTACGTTTTAGCTATCTACAACTAAACATTCGGTTATTTTTAATTAACGACTTGGTGGTGATGATAACAAGTAATTTTTACCGTTATCATAATCGCAGTGGCTACGAATATAGCCAACTTTAGTTCGCTTATCATCTTGAATAGAGTATAGATCGTATCGGCATCCTCTACGAACCTCAAAGACCAGCTCCATTTCAAAATGCTCACCGGCCACAAGTTCTACTTGCTCCGGTTCATGTTCACAATTATCAGAAATATCACTCAGGTATTGACCGCCAACGAAAAGACTGGCGCCTAATACAATGGTGATAATAAAAGCCAAAAGAGTGGATTCAAATTCAGGATTCATTGATTTCATTATTGTATGAATAAGCTGTTAAGGAAATATTTCTTAATAACTCTTGGCAGATTAAATTCAAGCATATCTGATTCAACAGTACAAAATATCAACTGGTTGTAATCCGCATAGTAGCGTTCACACATAGTTGGATTTGCATATTGATCTTTCGGCATGAATAATCCTTCAAGTAAATCCTCATAGAACTTTAAAATATTGGTTCCATCAGGCTTGGTTACTTTTCGTAGTCCATACGATTTTTCAGGTTTGTAGCTGTTGTATGACTTTGGTGGCTTGTAAAGAGCCAGAGCATAGACAAACGTAGCTACTTCATTGAGTGGCCGTGGCACAATCAATTTCAGGAGCTGCTTCTTCTTTTTGGAATTAACCGTATAGATCTGAGCATATGCCTTTTTGCTTCTATCCTTCGGCTGAATTACCCTGGTCCGGGGGCGCTGTTGAGCAATAGCCACATGGTCAAACGTCATGATACGGACAGTACCTTCCTGTTTGTATTCTGTGGCTCCTGCTTTGCATGGTCTGACGACGCCATCGTTGTCGGCGATATAGTAGTAGCTTATCATGAGTTAGGCGCTCCTGCGACGATCTGAGCATAATCTATATACTGCTCGAAGCGGATAGCCTTCCATTTGTTATCAGTTTCACTACTGCAGACAAAGAAGTGTCGTTGATCGGCATTGTAATCGATGTGGATAAACTTATTCTCCGGATAAATGCAGATCCGCATAAACGGGCCACGTGCGATAAGGGTAGCAAAATCAACAAATCTGCTAATAACGCGAACGGTTACATCACAGGCACCTTTCTTTTCATACTCGCTGGGTTCATGTTCTTCTTCACGTTGGCCAAAGGTGTGCAAGCTCCCACCGTTACGGTTTTTGGACAGCTCGTAAAGGAACGGGCGATAGCAGCTGCTTTTGGAAATGATTACAGCGTTCCCGAAAGCTCTGCGAATATCATTGAGCGGAATCAGGTAATACCGAATAATCGCATAAATGATATATGCAGGGATATTTGTGACTGATGGTTTGATTAAGGTTTTGTCGATAACAAATTCGTCAAGTTTGAAATGACATTTTGTGTTGAGTTGTGTGATATCAATGTTCATGAGCGTATTGGATTTTATTTAAGTTTTCTTTCCGGTAAAGGAATCATTATAACTAATGAAATTTGACGATTAATTTCGTCAATCATTTTTATCAGATGTTCTGAGTTCATGGCATTAGCATTAACCAGTTCATTGCATACCATCTGGCGTTTTTCAAGCAAACGGTGAAGATTACTTAATACAGTATGCTCATTCTTGCTGCGGGAAATCTCATACGCATACCCAATTATTTCTTGAGCATGCCTTTCGCTTTCGTTAAAGGAATTTTGATCAGCCATAGCAGGAGTTTAGATTAACGTTGAGTAATAAATCGAACAGCCATTGCACCAACTTGTATAGACTCTTTGATGCATTCATGGAAGTCACCATCTTCATATTTATGTTGCAGACAAGCTCTGGTTAATTCACCAGTTTCTTCTGAAACAATAGCAGATCGATGGATGATATCTTTTGGATAATCCGGATGCTGATCTCTTGCTTTCTCAACTTCACGGAGAATAGCACCGATAGCGCCAAGATGGGCAGTATCAAGATTTTTAACTCTTTCAATGATACTTTTGCGAGTTTCTAGTCTAGTCATAACAGTAGTTTTAGGTTTCATTTTAATAGCACCACGAAGGATTTTTAATCCCTCATGGTACAGATTTTTGTTTTTATTCATCTCTATTCACCAAAGACTTTATCGATCATAGCAAACAGAAACTGCTCACTTCTCTGTTGTTCAGGAGATGCTTCCCGGAGGATTTTTATCAGCGTACTAAAGTAGGCGATATCTACTCCGATCAGTTGGTCGTGGAGAACGTCCACATCTTCAAGGTCTAACTTTGAGACTTGATAGAGGATTTTAAGAATCTCTCCGGCAGTGATATTATATCCACGGCCAGTGAATTTCTTAATCCGGATAATAGATGTTACCGGATATAGTGATCCCTGATATTTCAATTGCCTGGTGAGCAGAGATACCAAAGCAGGTTCATTGGTAACAACCCCATCCTTCATTGTGAAATAATTGGTTGCATGAATGAAATCATAGTTTTTGTGTATCTCTTCAGGCGTACCACTAAAGCGGCAGACAATTTGAACATCATCACTCAGACTGATAGCATTTGGTGAGAAGAACAGTGGCAAATATCTTGCATCCGGTTCATCTTTTGATGCAATATGCTGATGATCTTCAATGGGAATACCTCCATGATCTGCTGAGATTTTTATTTGATCGTCTTTCAGCGTTCTTATACGAACAGCTTCCAGTGCATTATTCTCTTCAAACATTTTCTGAGAATATTCAGAGTCCTCATTCTTTTGGCCAGAAATGTAATTTTTGATATAGGTGTCTTTCTTTCTGCCATCATACACAGGGATTCCGTGTTGATCGCAATAGAATTTTACCAGGTCATAGAGAACATCCATATCTTGGATATAGACATCGTAATCATTCACTGGCTCTTTAGTGAAGAGACTTGCTATGGCTCCACCACTAACAAGTAGTGAATCCTTTACACGTTTACGAAGATCGTTCTCTTCCGGAATAGTAGACAACCAGTCTACCATTTTCTCACGTACAATTTTGTTGATTGTTTTTAATTGCATAGTTGTAGATATCTAAGGTTAAATTTTCGGTGTGTCGATATAAAAGTAGAGAAGCATTGCAGCGATAACCAAAGCAATGTAAACCTTCTCAGAAAATTCCAGCTTCTTTATTTTCATCGTTAAGATATGTTTGGAGTTCAAGTTCAATAATTCGCTGTTCATCCGGTGTTCCCGGTTCACAGTAAATACTAAAGTACATCGGATAGAATGACTTATCGATCTGTGTATGTAGTTTTAATTTACAACATACTTTTTTGCCAGGATCAGCATCTACCTGAGTTACATTATTGTCCTCATTGAGATAAAGAGCATCAAAACTAAATGTATGCTCTGGCTCACAATAATCACCTTCAAAGGTAGAACCAATGTAAATCATTTTGCCTTTAATTTTGGGCCGGTACATTTCCCTGCAATCATCGATTTCAATCATTTCCGTATGACCGGCAAACAATCCTTCATCATCTACGATCATTACATCTGTTGTACCGTTCAGTCTGACCACATCGATCAGCCTACAGTCCAAAAGCTCATATAGTTTTTCGAGATTAGGTTTTCCTGTTAGTTTGGTGACAGACCCCTGCTTGGGATCAATTAAGAAAAAGTGCATTTGTTCTGTGTTTTAAGAATTGAATAAAAAAGCCCGGACAGAATTTTTGGGCTATTCTGACCGGGCCGAGGACATACACTAGAACGTGTATAGGATAAAGAATTAGCCTATTAACTCCAATAGATAGAGCTTAATTTGTCCTTTAATTTCAGTAGTGCCAGAGCTTCGGGATCTTTCTCATAAAGCTCTACATACTGTTTTGCTTTTTGAACTTCTGTGGCCAGTGAGGCAGCAATACTTTCAATCGCTCGTTTATAGAGCGTATTAAATGTATCAAGCTCCGGACCCCATCGTCCAATCAGATATATATCATTCCATCCGACCTTTGCGACAAGCACAGGATCGGGATCGGTGTCTGTCCACACTTCAAATTTAAGATCGCCACGGTTGATTTTCTCCTGTTCAGCTTCAAGGAATCCTTTTACTGATTTGAGAGCTTCCATCACTCTCATTGGAATATGATGATTGTACTTTTCAAGGCTTACTTTATGAGGGCAAAGCTCCTTATAAACAGCCTTTTCGGTATCATTCATTGGAGAGATGTTAGCTTCTTCATCTTTATAAGCGAGATTTTCCAATCCCATGTCAATAACCAGTTGGTTGTACTGGTTAACATGCTCTTCATCGAGAGATATTTCATCTCGTTCTAAACACGTTTCAATTTGCAGATTTTGATTATCCATAATGTTCTAGTTTTTGAATTATTAAAATGAATGCACACGGGCGGGTTAAGTCTGTAGTTCGGTTTCCCCCGATCGCTGGGATTCCCCGCGAGTCCGATTCGCCTCTACCGCGTGCAATTTGTTAATTGTTAATTTTTACAGTTAATGATTTGTTACGCCTGATCTTTAAATCAAGTTCACGTTCATCTTCGGGCTGATCTAACAGCACCTTTTTTACGTCCTTCAAGTTCGCTTTTTCAATAACCTCAACATTGAGCTTATGCTTTTTTGCGAACTTAATAACTTCCGGAGATTTGTTGGTCAACCCTCCCCAATCGGTTTTATTCCGAGTAGTGAAGTAGGCTGTTCCGGCCCAATTCTTAACTTTTGGTTTCTTGGCTCCATTCTGTTCTGCAGAATATAAAGCCTGTTCCAATTTTTCTCGTAAGAACTCTTCGTTCTTTTCGATTTTTTCTTCCTCTTTGTCAAACCAATCCAACACCTGTTGTTTCTGATCTTTCAAGTTTTTACGCTTGTGATCAGCCACAGCAAGTGCCGAAAAGAATTTTGATGCGAGTACGATATCCTCATTTATCTGCTCAGGATCACAATCAAATGGTATATCAACTTCGGATATAATTTCCATCTGGGAGTGATCGACTGAACCAGGTAAGTTTTTTAATTCCATTATTCTAGTGAAAAGGTTTCAGGGTTAAAATTAACTTCTATTTCAAATGGTTCTTCATCTCTGGCTTTACCACTGTAAATCTTACGATTTAGTTTAGTATTATCACCTTCAATGAGAATGACTTTATCAGCTTTCTGTTGGACTGCACTCGACCCTTTCATATCATCAAGACTTTTTGTCTTTCTTCGGAAAGAACCTTGCGACTTACGCATATGGTTAACAGCTATAATGATTATCCCTAGTTGCATAGCCAGAGATTTACAGTTGGCAGCATTGGCTTCAATGTTATCCATTGCGCCCTCATCGCCAACATCTTCCATTACATCAAGTATTAAAACACTTGGTTTGGTTTCAATAGCCATATCGACCAATCTACTCCATGTAGGTACATTATCAACGATCTGTATGTGATTTAGCTTTTCACTGCCTGGCACAACATTACCGTTTTTAAATATCTGCATAAGCTCCTCTTTCGACATATGAGTAATCATCTGCAGATACCGCCGATACATTAGCCGGCGATCTACTTCTGTACTCACATAAAGAACTTTATGAGACTCAGCACCAATAGCGATCTGTTGGACAAAGGTTGATTTATTAACTCCGGTTGGACCGGTAATAGCAATAAATTCACCGGGATACATCCGATATTCTTGTCCAATGATATCTACAATATCCAGATAGTTTTCATAACCACCTTGCATAGCAAAGTGAACCATCTCGTCGTCCATATCTCCTTGTGTCATGATTTCAGAACCTTCGTTCTTCTTCTCATAATAAATGCAACGTTTGTCGCAGAATTCCATCCGCACTTCATCATTGCATCCATAACGATAGTCTTTGTTATAGACATCACGAACAATTCGTTCGACTTCTTTTTGTTTCATGTTCGACCCCCATGTCATTAGGGAATCGACAGCCACAGGAGCAGGCATATGTGCCCTTCGCATCCATGAGGCAAGCCGTAGCATGTCAGTATGCCTTCGACCCTTTAGCGGGCCACGATCATACAGTTTATGCATACACGTAACAACATTTACAAAGTCCTCTTGCTCTGGCAAATCAACAAGATTATTCTTGTCAAACTTTTCAGAAGCATCAACTCGAAATGACGCTAGTGTGGGCTCGAAACATTCGGTATCGTAGTGTATTCCATCACGGATTTCACCTGAGCTGGCAATCTCCTTAATGTCCTTTATGGGAAGATCAAGTTCGTGCATTGTTAAAGGCACTTTCCATAGCTTCCTTTTTGTATTGTATGAATAACCAACACGGACAATAGCCTTTGGGTAATAAATATTATCACCTGCAGGAAATAGAGAGAGCAATGTATCACGTACCGAATCCGGAAGTGTATTTCCCGGAGTAAAATCAAAGAGAGATGCCGCTATATGAATATGAAAACCTCCACCGCTGAACCAGACAAGAAAATTGTCCGGTTCAACACCTTTGCCAAGAAGCCAACTTGTGGCATTCTTGACTTTATCTCTGGCCAGTTCCATTGATTTATCAGTGGTATGGCCATCAATATCGATAATGAGAGTGTCTATGGTAAACCCTTTGTCATAGGTTGTGTAATCCTTTCCTTCGGATATCCATAGATTTATATCATCATCGTAGGTGTAATAGGAGCGATAAAGATCCCCTTTATAGGGCAAGATTTTAGACAACTTTCGGGGGTCGTCAAACTGCCCCCTCTGTTGAAAATCTGTTACGATTTCTATCATCCTAAAATGGGAGATCGTCGTCAAAGTCGTCTGCGTCAGTCAGATCGACAGATTCAGTGACACCAGCCTTGCCGGCTTTACTCCCACCAGATCCACGCTTGGAACCGGTAGACAGATTACTGCCTTCGGGAATCTCAAATTTCTTGGGATATCCCTTGGAACGGCTTTTCTGCCATGCTTCAAGAATCATGGATTGAACCTCTTTTTCATCCTCATAGACAGGGAACGTTTGGTTCCAATCATTGTAGGCATTGCCTTTTGTTCCATCGTCCTTTTTGTAAGTTCCGGCCGCATAGGAAACGGTATAAACCTGTTTCCCAATCAGCTTTTTCAGATCATCGGGAGAAAACCTGTTCTTAGCGTTTAGTTCTGCTTCAACACCGGCATTGGTAAAGATCAGTGCAACAATAAAGGCACCGCCCCAATCGGTTACTTCTCCGGATGCATCAGTTCTCAAATTCCCCATATAGGTTTGTGGGTATTTGTCTCCTTCATATTGAACTTCCAAAGCAAGATCGAAAACCTTGTCATTGGCAAATCCAATTTTCTTTCCTGAAAGGTCTTTCACTTTCTCGATGGTTTTAAGATTGGCATACACCCCATCGGTTACTTTTAATCCACCACCGCCACCGGCGCTGGCTTCTTTTGTTGATAAACCCATAGTTACTTAATTTTTAGAATGATTAATTGTAGTGATATTTACACTTTTGGCAATCGACTCTGCTCTGGCTGCTAAATCATGGAAAGTGATAAGTTCCTGCTTGTTAAATGTTTCGTTAAGCTGAAACAAATCTTTTTCCTCCATAGCATCAAGAGCATACATAAAGTCAATGACAAATTGTAATGACTGCGAACCGATCTCGAACAGATTACTCTGATTCGTTATCTGATTTGCTAGCATTTGTTTTGCTTTTGGAATTTTTGGCTTTTGGTTTGGATTGTTTTCCTCCATTCGCTCGTGCATCTGGTATAGTTAATAGTGAGGTAGTTTTTCCGGTACCACTGTCACCAAGTACCAGTATTTTCGCTGCGTCATTGTAGGTTTCGTAGATCGGGCCAAAATCAGGCTCTACTTCGACTTGATCTTCCCATTGGGGGATAGGCTTCCTGCTACGGATATATGGCCGAGTATCGGATTTACGGACTTGCCACATCACACTACCATCTTCTTTTACTGTGGTATAGACGATAACGTCAAACCACCGGAGCATGTCTGTTTTCTGTCCACCCTTTACGGCCGCAAACTGGATATCCTGACCAACATCATCTTCTTTATAATCAACATGGCATGTTACAACCACATTGATAGGAAGATCACGAATCATCGTTGTTATTTTGGATATCCGGACTGCATATTTTCCCCATAAATCCATTGTCATATTACTGAAACGAGAATCACTGATAAGTGATAGGCGAATAGCTTCTCCCATTCCACTTAGTGAGTCAATGACAACGGTATGAAGGCCTAGCTCTTTCGCCTTATCATTCATAGCCACTACGATTTGTTCATCTTCATAGCCAAAGATTGGATCTTTGTACTTGACGAGCTTCTTCTTAAACATCAGGTTCACATAATGTCGAACATGGAAATCCATTCCATGAACTTTTTCTGTGACTTCCTGGTTATCGATCACATCAACAACCTCTTCTCCTTCAAAGTCAGCTCGGACTTTCCGGATAACGAAGTTCTCTTTGTCGATTTGATCTTCAATAACGGATGTCGATTTATCTGCATCAAACAGTAATATCATACGATCCTCATTCTTTTGAGCATCATCAGCATTGATGTGACGCTCATTACGATTCTTGTAAACCCAAGGATGATCTGTAGTATCTGCATATTTCCTCTGTGTTTTTGATTTGAGTTGTTTTAATGTATGTCGCTAGTTGAGCCCCATAGGTTTCATAGAGCCACTTGACGACGCCTAATTTGCCGAATGCATGTATTGCATCAGCAAAGTTTTCTATTACACCATGGTCTACATCGTGTAAATATTTTGTGTAGTTATGAATAAAGGCATACGCCTTATCATCATCTAATTTTGATGGCTCGACAATGTCGAAATAATCTTCTGTCAAAGCACTGGTATCTATTTCAGTGCTTCGTTCGCCATTGTCTTTATGGTTCATTAAGAGCTCATAAATTATTGCCATTAACGCCCGGAGATAGAATCCTCTGGATCCTCCCTGAGCTACCACGTACGAAATGATTATCGTAGTTATGTTCATTGTGTTCTAGTGATTTCGAATGGAGCGAACAGTATAGTCGGGATCAACCATCATAAAGTCAAGCACTTCAAAACTTGCCTCTTTGCAAATTTTGTTTGCTCTCTCATATAATCGGTGATCGGCCTGGCTAAACTTTGGGTTTCCACTCGGATGATTATGGATTAGAATTACACGCGGTACACGTTGAATTGCCATTGTTGTCAGAATTTTGTCAAAATTCATGATACAGGAATTCAACCCGCCGGTGGATATTCGCTCAGTATATCTGAGCTGTAAGTTATTATTGAAATACATCGCATGAATTTCTTCATGGGAATGCATTACATCAGCAAACATTTCTCGAACCAGATCGCCCGGCACATCTTCGGGGCATGACACTTGCAGATTTTTATACTCTGCTGCGGCCTGAAATAGTTCTACTGTATAGGTTATTTTTTCTAGCATATGTCCTCATATGTTTGAATTGCGGTTGAATCACGATAACAGGTAAAGCGAACCTGTGAGCGTGAAGGTGTGTTTGTGGGGCTTGTGAACGCAGAGGGGAAAGGCTGTGACCTTTATCTAATGAATCCCAAGCATGAGTTTGATACGATTGTTCAATTCCCGTATCAGACGAGCATGTTTTTCAGCTTCCCCTTTCGTTCCTGAGTGGATGTATTTTTGACACACTTTATCTCTTTGAATCAGCAAATGATTTAACTGATCGCTGGGTTTCGGCCGGGTATGCAATGCTTTAATTGCGATATCTTGTAGGCTTGGTTCCTTCATCCGAATGCCCTCACTATGTAAAGTTCACGGTTGGTCATGGCATTACCGATAGCCATCATTGTCTGTTCAACTTCACGATTAGAGCCTTCATAGTTACCAGTGATTTTAACACCAGCTGCTTTAAGTGCTTTTTTGAATGTGACAATGTTACGATTGTAACCTATGCCATTATCGGTAGCAGATCCTGTTGCTTCAAGATCACGATAATTAATCCACACCACGCAGGTACTTAACTTCTCCGTAGCATAGAATCTCACATCGATGATTTCCCTTACTTTGGGATTGTTTTCGTCTGGCAATGCCAGGAGTTTGTAGCTTCGCACATAGTGGCCCGGTAGCCTGTGCGAATGGACAAACCCATTACGTTCTAAATTATGCAAGTCGATTTTCATAGCTGTTGTTATTTATTTTTTAGAGATTTTAGTTTTTTGTTGACTGTGTTAAGATCGGCTCGCCTTTTAGCCAAAGCGGTACGTCCATCTTTATGGATTCTATGAAACTCATCATCTGTATAGCCTCCATACTTCCGTTTTTTAAGACCTTCGTTGATGTTTCTGATTAGACGTCCAATATTCCGGCGCAAAGCGTCACGTTCTTGCTCAAGCTGTTCTATTTCAGTCATAATCGTTGATTAAGTGATTGTTGAAATTTTATGGTTGCGATTGCTCGTTTCCCATCTCGAATTGTTTGGTTCAGCTCTTCTTTCGAGAGCTTTCCCATATCATACATTGCTTCGGCCTTTTGGATTACCCATTCGGCTACTGCTATTCGTGCTTTGTAATTCATAGGTTTTCAAGCTTAATATTTAACTGGTTAATATTGAGAGATTTATCTACTTGAGGGTGCTCATTATATAATCGCATTATGATTTTTTCAAAAAGCATTTTATTAGCAGCTCGATCATCCCCCAGCTTATAATGATCTCTGGCTTCAACAATATGTCCTTCAAAAAGAAGTTCTATGGCATAGTCGACCTGCCTGGTGGTATTCCCGACAGCTCGACCTTTTTTATACGCTCTGGTATAAAATTCATCCAATGTTGACTTTATTTTTTTCATGAGTGATTAGATTTAATGATTCGTGCCGTTGTTTTATAGACGGAAACATTGACAGATGGAGCTATAAAATCACCTGCCTTTTTTAGCTGTGCTTTAACATTGTCCGGGAGAGGCCCGAGGTTATCCCATTCCTTTAATGGTATATCATAGAAATGGAGATCCTCTGATTCGACAATTCTCTCGATACCAATATTTTTTTCGACCCTATCGATAAGAAAATCATTCACAAACTGTGAATAATATTCATCGTAGGTATAATCGCCATTGAGGTACTCTTTCCGTGTTATCATGAGATACGTTTTAGGATTGAATAGAAGATGCTATAGGCTCGTTCGTGATCGATCTGTGAATAACAGTAATCCAAGAACCGATCCTTCTGTCCTTCCCCCATAGCAATGAATTTATCAGCAACCCAGTCTTTGTTACCATTGATATAGGAATCAATGAGCTGGTCAAAAAATTGTCGTTCACTGGTGATTTGTTTCGGCATAATGTCCAATGATTTTGTTAATATTTTTATTAGGATATCGTTTCTGCAGAATTGGATACAGATAGTCTTTTGCCTTCTCTGTGAGTTCTGCAAGTGGTACTTGAACAAACCCCTGAGTGATTTGAATGTCTGGCCAGTTGATTACACCATGTTCAACGAGAGTCCGTACGGATCCTTCGTTTTCTGAGTAATCTTTGATAGCGATAAACCCGGGAGTGAGTTTAAAGTCAAGATTAATCGTAAACACCATAATCGGCTGTCCATCTTCATCATCCATAAGTTGTAGGGATAGTGAGTTGTTAGTAGAATATAGGAAAGGTTGTAGTGTACCCTCCCAGCCTTTGTGTTTGATCTTCATATGTTCTAGTGATTAGTGTTAAAAGAAATCGAATATATCATCCGTACAATCGTTTTCAAAGGTTCTCATTAGCGATGTGGTATCATTGTTTGGATGTAGGCGTCGGAGCTCATTTGGAGTCCTTCCTGTTACTTCTGCGTAGTAGTGGATATCTGTAGCATCGAGCATTCCGATATCCATACTCAAAAATTCATCTAATCGAATTTGAGCTTGCTCTTGGTTATGCTTTTTAATGCGATCAGCTTCTGCTTGGGCCTGATCCCATGTATAGACGATTTGTTCCATTGTTCTAGTGGTTAGATTGGAATTAAGAAGGGATGATTCCTTTACCAATATTTATATTGCTCTGGATTTCAGTTCTTTCAAGATGCTTATTGTGTGATTCCACACATTTTAAAGCATCTTCTTTTCTTTCAAATACAGCAACCCGTTGGCCTGCTGCATCGACAACAATATCATCTTCATTAGATTTATATGGAGGTACATAGTACCAGTTCTTATCAGTTTTTAATCGTTCTGTTCGTGTCATAATTATTCTGATTGTGAGTTAATGTTTATTACAGTTCCGTTTTCAAAGTGTGATTGATCGAATGGATACACTCCTATTGACAGGAGGTAGATGAACCCTTTAATTGTAAGGTTTTCAATAGCTATTCTTTCCATTTCCTCATAATCAAGTTGTTCAACATGGCCTCCCGCTGTATAATAATCTCTATAGAGATTTTGAGTATTAAATAAATCCTGCCATTCCTCATCCGTCATATCCTCAATCTTTCGGGCTATTAGGGTGCAATCACTAATTTTATGCCAACCTTTCACATCTGATAAGCAATACATATTAGCTAACGTATCATACATTTCTATTCTTAGATTTATAAAATGAGGCAATGCACAAAGAAACTTCCCATTAGCGAATAAATGTGGATAATCTTTCCAGTTCATATCATTTAATTTTTGAGTTAATAAAAAAAGATCACAACCCGGTTAAGGGCTGTGATCAGTTACTTAGAATGGTGCTTCTTCCAAGAAATCGTCTACCGATACACCACTTGGGCGTACCAATAAGGCATACTTGGAATCCTGTCGCTCAATATTGAAATCTTCCAATTTCGCAGCAACAGACTCTACCTTCTTTTTGAAACTCTTTGCCGTATCATCATTGCGATGAATGTGCACACCCGTTACCGACTCATTAAATCGGGAATGGTTCTTATACTCATCATTTCCTAAAGATTCAGAAAATGTGATCTTTGCAGGTCGCTTAGTTGATTTAGCCATGGTATTGTCCTCTTATCTAATTCTAGTTCTAATAATGGTTGCTAGTGTATCTAACAAACCAGAGTAAAAGGTAAAGCGAACGCCAGTGAGCGCTCAAGCGTCTAGTGGGAAGTCGAGTAACATGGACTACTGCTGGATAGCAAAATAAAGACAGCCATAGCAATGAGTGTGAACCCATGCTACGGCTGTTGGTTTAACTAAAGTCAGTCCGATCGGTAGTATTTCATCCATTCTGATGCACTCGCTGTGCTATAGCCTGTATCAAGCAGAATCTTCGTGTAAGCAGGCCGTAACAAGTAGGACTCAGAATACATGAATTCTCCTTCCCCTTCGATGAAGTCACCAATACTTACGGCCGGATTGTACCTTACATCAATAGCAGATCGCCACATACTGAACTTCAAGTCTTTTTGATGATTGGTAAATGCAGAATCAGGCTGACGCCCAGTAAGAACATCATTTTCCATGTTATTAATGTTGATACCTACATAGCCAAATCCTTTTACCTGGCCTTGGACTTGTACCCATGTATAACTTCCTTTTCCTGTCATTGAATGAAGTTTTGCATCATCAACGTCAAGATCCGGATGCATTAATACAAGGAGTTGTCTGATAGTTTGCAGATCAGTAGATAGTCGTAGTTGAAAATCAGTAGTCATAATTAGTCCTCAGTTCATTAAAATTAATGAGCTACAACAGAGGGTGCTCTACGTCCTCTGCCATAGCTCTCTTGTTTCTTTAAAAGTTGTAGTCACCACTCATCAGAATATCCATACATTCACGGAACTTCTGAACCGACGTTACAACCTCTTTAAATTCATCAAACTCAGCTTCATCTTTAAAACCAAGTATCTCAGTCTGCTCACCATATACTTCGCGAGCTTCTTCTACAGATGGGAACTCTCCCATGTTTATCAATTCATCTTTAGCAATACATGCTATAATCATAATGATGTCCTCATTTAGTTAAAGTTAAACCGAAATAAAAGGTAGAGCGAATGAATATGAGCGTCACAATGAATAGGATCCGGAAAGAAAGCCATAGCAAGAGAGAGAACTCCTGCTATGGTTAATTGCTACCAAACCAAATGATAGTTGGCTTGCTGATATTCCTCTTCACTCATCTGGCGCATATCAACAATCATATCCGGCATCGTACCGCCAACGATCCTGGTCATTAGTGACTCATGGCACAAGGTTAGCGTACCCAATGATTCCTCAATTTTAACAGCCTCAAGAGGAGTGTTAATCGTCTTTGCTTCGGTCTTAATAAAAGTGATCTCGAAATACATATTACCCTCATATTTAATTAAAGTTAAACCACAGCAATAGGAAAAGAGAGCGAAGCGAACGCTCAATCATCTAGTGTGTAAATATTACACAACAACACTTGACAAATATTCACACTCCAACATATATTGATGTAACGCTCTAGTGTCTCCGGCGAAGCCAACACCTACTTATTGATAATGAGACACACCCCCGCTCACGAATCGACAAACCCATCGGGATATTGTCATAGCAAAGCATACTATGACGCGGTCCGGCTACTCAGGATAGCTATGCAGTTTAAACACACCAGACAACGACCTACGCTATCCATACCATAGCAACGCTTCTCTGCTACGGTATTAAAGATTTAAATAAACACCACCAAAACACTGCCAGCGGAGATCACAGCAGTATAAACAACACATCTCGGGGACGGGGGCTGTAAAGCTCTATACAATAACCATTCAGTAACACAACAAGTACCCCAGCTCACTCTCAAATATCACCATCAGAAACATTAGAATTTTCAGATTGTACACATATCGCTCACACATTCAATACGCACACATACGCTCAGGGAGCAACGGAGCGGGGTTACCTCCCCATACTATCGCACAGTAATTACACTATTGCTGATGCTCCAATAAGTGTCGATGCAGTTAGACTGATTGGGTATGTGAACTCGTAGCCCCAAGCGGAGAGTTCACTAGGTTGATAAGGTAGTTCCCTTATGTATAAGGAATAGAATGTGAAGTGATTGACCGAAGCAGTTCCCTTCCTTGCTATGGCTCTATACCAATAGTGAATATGATAGTGCACTAGTATGACATACCAGGTGGTTACTACTATTAATAAAGGAAAGAAAGAGAAGGAACCACCGAAGTGATTCCCTCTTATCAGTTACTTCCCGGACTCTTCCTTCTCTATCTCCTGTAGACGGTGAAGGCTCTGTTCCAGTTGTCTGGCTTTGGCCCTATGGTAAGCTTTAGCAAACTCTCGCTTCGCTACCTTTGTAGCCTGCTTAACATCATTAAGTGTTTCGTTTCCAGTGAACTCGATTTTAATTCCAAGCATAATAGTATTGATTAAGTGAATGTTAACATCAAGGTAATAGGGAACACGAACACAGTGAGTTTCAATGTCAGTCAGAATTTTCAACGTAATTCGTAAACTACATCCAATTCCCGAACCACCCCCTTAATCTATACTTCTCCCACACGCACTCTACTATCATTTTTTGTAATCCCACTAGGGGTATAGTTTTCAACGGGATTTGGGTTTTGTGTTTTTGAATTGTCTGAAAGTTGTGGTGAGAATTGGTATTATATTTTTGTGGGTAAAAATTACACGATGAACTAAATATTAAATGTTATGAGTGATTTGAAGGAAAAAGCTAAACGAGCAGCTGAATTAGAAGGTGTTGGTGATATTAATAAAGAATCTGATATTGGATTGAAGCGTACTGTTAGTGTTGAACCTGCTTCGGATAGTGAGATTGGTATTATTAATGGTTGTAAGGAGTTATTGGATGATTTGGATTTTAATGCTCAGGTCAGGGTTTTGCAGTATTTGACTGATCGAGTTAAAAGCCAGAATGCTGATTTATTTTAAAGAGAAGTACCTTACCCAGTGGGCCTGGTTGTTTGTCGATTGCAGCCGGGCCTGCTTATGTAAGGTTTTGTGGTAAAACTTAACTAACTAGAACTTAATTAAAGAAAATGGCTGAAAAGAATAATAAACCCAGTAGTATTACTAATGGAAAGGATGTTGAGTTTACGGAGCTTGTAACGTTTAAGCCAAAGCAGGGGGATGAAATTACGATTGCTGTAGGCGAAGATGGCCGTGTTGCTTTTCGTAAAGGGGATGATGTTCTTGTTGGCAGGCCGGATGAGTGGTATGATGCTATGGCCTGTTATGTTGATGATAATGGCTCTAATCTGAAACTTCATAAAAATTGATGATTATGGAAAAGGGAAGGGATTTCTCGAATGCTCATTTTTTTTCTGAGCGTGATTATAATTTTTTGAAAAAAGAGCTGTTGATGCCGGAGCAAGGGGGGAGATTTGTTGAAGAGTCTGTTGCCGGAACGAAGGTGATTATTGATACTGAAAATGAGTTGCATCCTGCGGTAAAGACCAGGGAGTTACACCGTAGAGATTTCAACAGAGCTGTAGAAATTGCCAGGCGACGCTCGCGGGGTGTCGATGATCCCGGGTTGCCTGTCTATAAATCAGAACCCAAACCTAAACCTAGACCTATGTCCAAAGTATTAGGATTCGTAAAACGTACCATTTCTCTCATTGGCGGTATTGCCGTTGGTGGTGGATCTCTCTCTATGGGGGTTGATGTGACGACAGCTGTGATATTTGCCGGCTGTACGATTGCGTTAATTCTTGGTGTTGAAATGGCCACGGTAAAGGAGCTCAAAGAGCTTTTTGATCCCGATAAATCCAACTCTAAATAATCATCAAATGCTGGTAATCCATCGCAGTAAAGGTAAAATTGTAAAAGGTGATCACCATCTCTACACCAAAGATGAGGCGGATGATATGGGGATTATCTATCGCCACTGGCGACATGGCCGTACTGGTGATTGGGTTATCAGTGATGATGATTGGGTATTGGAGCTGTTGGACGTCAGAGAATATTTTGATGGCCGCAGAAGTAAAATTTCCCGGTATGATGTTCATACTGTGTTTTATTTCTTTGGGTGCGCGAGAACGACGAGCTGGGCAAGGAATCTGCATATCCACAAGCATTTGCGTGGTATGGGAGCTCTTGATGGAAAGACCTGGCAGGAACGGTTTATTGTCAGCAGAAAAGGAAGGCGGTGGATTAAGTTAGCTGCAGCGATGATGATGGATAAAAATCTTGATATCATTGAATTGGGCGAATTCATGGGTTTTGATAAAAAATATCCGGATAGCACCACGATTATGGTAAAACGGTACCTCCGTGATCGGTTAATCGAAAATGCAATTATTATACAAATGAGCCAATATTTAAAAGACCAGGGAATAACAGCGGATTCTGTGATCAAGGACTATAAAGAGGTTCTTGAAAAAGCGAAAAAGGATGGTAAATATAATGATGCCATTAAAATATTAGACAAATTTGAACGGTGGACCGGCCTTGATGCAAAGATTACCGGTGATAAAATTGAGCATGGTCGTAATGAAGATATTGTCGGTTCTCGTATTGAAAAAATGATTGCCGATGGGAATAAGCCACAAGAGCTTATCGGTGGTGGTATGGGGGTTAAAGTCCCTGCTTCGGCTACTGCTCAAGTTACCGATGGTAAAGGCAAGCGTGTGGAATATGTGGACGTTGAAGTTGAAGATTCGGAGGAAGAGGATGCCGGTTAAAGCCTGTGATCAGTGTGTGTATAAAAGACATCTACGGAATGACAACTATATCTGTATTCATAAGAAGCTTCAAAAGAAGCTGGCCGAGCAAGGAATCATCAAAATGACAAGAGGTAAAATGTTGGATCGATGCCCGGAGAAAAGTGCCACTCTCGATAAGTCAAAAGTGGGAATAGTTGAACCACAGCAATTAAAAAAGTATTCTGCACTCAGCAATATCCGTAAAAGTCCAATAGCCGATAATCAATCCCGATTGTTTTGAGTAAAAGTTACGATGCTCTTTTTCAAGCTGATCCGCTTTTTATGGGCAAGGCTCTGTTGCCTTCGATGTTTAATGTCGAAAGTGCCGACTTTCACCGTACTATTGTTCAAGATTATCTGAAAAGAGAGACAGACCGGTTTTGTTATATCGCTCCCCGTGGTCATGCTAAAAGTAGTATTGTCGCAGGAATCTTAGCTTTACACCATATCGAATATGCCGACCATCAACAGAAAGTTATCCTGCTCGTTAGTAAAACCCTTTCTCACGCAGAAGGACTCCTTGATACACTAAAAAACATACTTGCAGGAGAGGACGGTGATGGATTATATGCGTCACATTTCGGAGTGCGAAACAGGCACAACTGTCGTCAATGGGGGAAATCGAGAATTGAGCTTCCCGACAGAACTGTTATCATCGCCAAGGGTACCGGCCAGCAGATCGTTGGGTTAAAGAAAGATTCTCAGCGCCCGACTTATATCGTCTTTGATGATCCGGAGGATATGGAGAATACCAAAACTGCTGAGTCGATGGAGTATAATCTGCGATGGCTTCTTAATTCTATTATGCCGGCAAAAGATCCACGTGGTATTGTTGTGTTGATTGGTACGCCACAGCATGAGTTGTGTATGGTGGAAACGGTGATGAAAATGAAAGGATGGTGTAGCAGGAGGTGGCAGGCAATCAACGGCGAGGGGTGGGAGAGTGATTATTCTGTTGGCGAAGCTTTATGGCCGGAACGTCATTCGATGGAGGATCTCATACGAGAGTTTGAGAGTAACCTGTCGATCGGGATGGCGAGCTCATTTTACCGAGAATATCAGTGTGTGGTTGTTGGCGATGGTGATCGCAAGTTTACCACAAAAATGATTAAGTACTACAAAGTTGAAGAGATAAAATTTGAATATGGCGTTCGTATTATCCGCGGACGCTATTACAGTTTTGATCCCGGAAAGAAGGAATTTGTGGCTGGAATGAAGTTTCAATATGCCATTACCGTACAGGCCGGAATTGACCTTGCTTCAACGATTACCAGTCGTAGTGATTATTCAGTAACTTTCATTTGGGGATTGACTTCATGCCATAAATGTTTTGTATTGGAATATGACCGATATCGCCAACAGCCGTTACAAGCTGCTGAACGCATAAAGAAAACCCTGGTGAAATGGGAGCCTGATTGGGTTTACATTGAACAGCAAGGGTTCCAGGTAATGATTCGTGATACCCTTCGGGAACGGATGAATGTTAACTATCCGGGGATGGGATCAAAAATCACCTACTCTGATAACAAAAATGATCGTATGTTTTCAGTGTTGCAACCGCACTACGGTGGTGGGAATGTGTATCATCCGGTTAACGAAGATACAAACCTGAAAAATGAGCTGTTAATTTTCCCACGTGGTGCTACTGATGATATTATTGATGCGGCAAGTACCGGACTTTGGCGTATTCACTGGCATGAACCGGGATATGATGATATTGAAAATTACGCTCAAAACGCTCACAACGATGATAACTACGAGGAAGAATCATGGATGACTCTCTAAAAAACAACAGCTCAACGTCCTTGATGAAGATGGCAAAAGATGGCTATCTCGTTGATGAACGTAACCCCGAGGGCTATTACGACAAGCATAAAAAAACCGATGTTCGTATCAATGAGCAGCTTTACGAACGGTTCAGAGCAAAACGGGTAAAATGGGATCAAAACGCTCAAACTTGTGAAAAGTTTCGCGCCGGAAGCCAGTGGACACGTGACCAGCTCGCAGAGTTAAAGCGTAAAAAGAAAGCTCCGATTGTCGTCAATTTGATTAATCCTGCTGTGGAGCAATTGAAATCACTTCTGACCTCCAATGCCCCACGTTTTAATGCTCTTCCACGTGAAGGTTCTGATCGTGATACTGCCAAAGCCTTCGGTGATATCATGAGCTATATCTGGCAGCGTAATCGTGGTAACGTCAAGCTCAAAGATGCTATCGATGATTACGCTGTGAAAGGGCTTGGGTGGATGACAGCGTTCTGGGACCCGTGGGAAGATTTCGGTAAAGGCGAAGTTGTTATCGAAGATATCGATCCCTATAACGTATATGTGGATCCACTCAGTAAAAAAAGAGATTTTTCTGATGCCAGGCATATTTTGGTTGTTCACGATTGGAGCCAAGAGCAATGCCAAAGTACCTTTACCGGTCTTGAAGATAAATTCTTTGAGAATATGGAAACGGTATCTCCTGAGCATAGAGATAATGATTATGTAACCGAAGTCGATCTTGAAGCTCAAAC
>LFIK01000778.1_pt1 | contig 24305 bp, 36 predicted proteins | sample 643401 | NCBI WGS metagenome assembly LFIK01 (sample SAMN03777447, study PRJNA286221) | soda lake metagenome | biome: soda lake; feature: Kulunda steppe; material: water; isolation source: sample T5-Br brine of Lake Tanatar-5 | place: Russia: Kulunda steppe | collected 2010-07
AGCTGCTGCTGCTGCTGCTGCTGCTGCTGCTGCTGCTGCTGCTGCTGTTGCCGCTGGCGGTGCTGCAAGGCACGGCAGTGCGTGCTCAGGCTTGCAGCCATCTTAAGTCCCTTTTTCACCCACCAAGGATGATGGCTGAGTTTATTGCAGCCTGGGATGGCGCGCGCACGCCGCCTGCGCAGGCGCTCGCCGGGCAATGCTAGAGGTGACTCGTCACCCAACTGTTGCTGCTGCCGTTCTTTAGGCTGCTCACCCTTGGATCGATGCTGCTGCTGCTGCTGCCGCTGGTCAACTGAGCCTGCCCGGTCAGCGAGTACTTGGATAGAAGGGGCGAGCTTGAGTGGGGAGAGGGCTGGGGCTTTGCGCTTCCGTGAAATACGAGGGGTCGTATTTGGGGTGGGCCCTACCTCCTCTGCTCCCGCTGTTGATGGCACTGCTTTATGCACTGGTTGCTTTGCTTCTGGTGCTGGTGCTCGTTCTACTGGTGCTGCAGGTGCTTCTGCTGTGGCTGCTGCGGCTGCTGCCTGTTCAGCTCTCTGCACTGCCTCCTTTGGCAATACTACTGATGCCTCTGCAGGCAATTCTGCTCTAGGTGCTGGTGCCGATGATGACAAAGCTGCTGCTGCTGCTGCTGCTGCTGCTGCTGCTAGGCAGTCTGGTGATGGCGGAGGTGCAGGCTCTAAGAGTGGACAAGGCAGGCACAGTGGAAGGCGCTGCTGTGGTGGGCTGGCTGCAGGTTTGGGGGTGGCTTGCGAGGACTGCTGCAGTGGGCTGGCTGCAGGTGTGGAGGCGGCTTGCAGGGACTGCTGGGGTGGGGTGGCAGCAGGTTTGGGTGTGGCTTGCGGGGACTGCTGCAGTGGGCTGGCTGCAGATTTGGTGGTGGCTTGCTGGGACTGCTGAGGCGGCCTGGCTGCAGGTGGGGAGGCGGCTTGCTGGGACTGCTGCGGTGGGCTGGTAGCAGGCGGGGAGGTGGCTTGCGGGGACTGCTGAGGTGGCCTGGCTGCAGGTGGGGAGGCGGCTTGCTGGGACTGCTGCGGTGGGCTAGTAGAAGGTGGGGAGGTGGCTTGTGGGGAATGCTGCGGTGGGCTAACAGCAGGTGGGGAGGTGGCTTGCGGGGACTGCTGCGGTGGGCTGGCAGCAGGTAGGGAAGTGGCTTGCGGGGAACGCTGCGGTGGGCTGGCAGGAGGTGGGAAGGTGGCTTGCAGGGACTGCTGGGGAGGGTTGGCTGCAGGTGGGAAAGGGGCTTGCAGGGACTGCTGGGGTGGGCTAGCTGCAGGTGGGGAAGGGGCTTGCAGGGACTGCTGGGGTGGGCTAGCTGCAGGTGGGGAGGCGGCTTGCGGGGACTGCAGGAGTGGGCTGGCTGCAGGTGGGGGGTTGGTTTGTTGGGGCTGCTGCAGAGGGCTGGCAGCAGGTGGGGGGGAAGGACAAGGGGGTGCGTAAGGACAAGGGGTTGCCTCGGCAACAGTCCCCAAGGCCCCATGGAGCATGCCTGCCGCGCAAGGCGCTACCGCTCTCGCTGTTGCTGCTGCTTCAGCCCCTGCTGCTGGTATTGCTGCTCCTCCAGCTGCTGCTGCTGTCTCCGCCTCTGCCTCTACCCTCAAGGTTGTCGGCAGCTCAGACGGCGACGGAGCCATGATAGCTTGGCCAGCACTCTTTGAGGCTACCAGCCCCTCCCCAGCCCCTCCCAGCCCACCAGCCTCCCTTCCTGGCTCACTTGCTGCCATGCCCGGCTTAACCGCTGAAAGCAGCAACCCTCCTTGCTCAACCAACGCCCTATAATCAACAGGGCTTAGCAAGCCAGGGCAGCGGCCTGACGCGGATAGGCTCCCCCCTGGCTCTAGCTCTTGCTGCGGCTGCGGCTTCTGATTAAGGGGCGTGTGCTGGGCAGCCTCTGCTTTGCCCTCCTGCGGTGACTCCAGGTCCAGGAGCTGCGCTGGACGCCCTGGCTGCGGCTGCGGCTGCGGCCTCTGACCAGGCGGCGCATGCTGGGCAGCCTCTCTTACGCCAAGCTGCGCCGGCTGTCCTGGTGAGGGCTGCGGCTGCACTGCTTGCCTCAGCCCCTCTTGCTGCTGCCCTGAAGCGATGGCCGCGGCCTCCTTGTCGGTCATGGCCTGAGCCGCCTGCCTCGACACAAAGGGCTGCAGGTTCCCGTGGCCACACAGCTGCAGATTCACAAGCGGCGGAAAGGCAGTTTCACTCAGGGCTGCATTCCTGTGGCCAACACAGCTTACTTCTCACCGAGGGTAACCTAGTTGGCCTCTGGAGAGCAAGCACAGGACAGTAGATACCTGGTACGCTGCGTTACTTTGACAAAGCCTTCCAGAAGAAAAGCGGGAGGATTGTTTTATCTTTGCAGCACCAAGTAGGGCTCGCTGCAAGACTACGCGGAGGAAGTGCACAGGGCTACATAGCGCAAGTATGCAGACTTGCATCGCAAACGTGTGCCCTCACTCCGCGAGTGTGCACTCTCACCTCGCAGTCACGCGCGCCAACACTGCAAGTGCGCATACCCACCTTGCTCAAGCACATCTCAACATGCAAGTGCGCGTCCTCACCTTGCATGTGCGCACTATAGCCACCACATTCTTGGGTGCCCCTGGTGTGTTGGAGGCAGCGGCAGCAGCCCTTCGCCTGGCGCGCTTGGAGAGAGGGATGATGTGCACCCTGCGCAAGCATGTGATTGGGGGGTGAGGGAACAGTGTGCCCAGTGGGCAAGCATTCGCGGGGAAGGGGTGAGTGAGGAACATCTCAGGGTCGCACACCCTCTGGAGGGCATGGGACTCGAGAGAGCTGCGCGTGACTTAAGGTGCAAACTTGCCGAGAGAGCGCTACTCAAGGTGCAAACTAGCCGAGAGAGCGCTACTTAAGGTGCAAACTTGCCTAGAGAGCGCTACTCAAGGTGCAAACTAGCCAAGAGAGCGCTGCCCTGCGCGAGGGAGGCCATGTGCTAGGCGAACATGAGTGGTTGAACGGGCGCAAACATTGAATAGGCGACGCACGTCATCAACGCAAGCAGCTGGACACAAGCGCATGGATTGCGTAAGGGAGGCGGGCATGTGGGCAGGGTGCAAAGATCTGCGTGCTGGGCATATGGGTAGGGTGCAAGAGTCTGCGAGCTGGGCACCTGGGCAGGGTGCAAGGATCTGCATGCTGGGCACGTGGGCAAGGCGCAAGGATCTGCATGCTGGGCACGTGGGCAAGGCGCAAGGATCTGCATGCTGGGCACGTGGGCAAGGCGCAAGGATCTGCATGCTGGGGACGTGGGCAAGGCGCAAGGATCTGCATGCTGGGCACGTGGGCAAGGCGCAAGGATCTGCATATGCTGGGGACGCGGTGAGGGTGCAGGGATCAGCAAAGCTGCGAATGTATCTGCATCTTGTACTAAGCCTTTGCATGCGTCTATGCTTTCACAGTAGCTGCAATGCTGTTCCAGGTGTGGAGCTGCAGGGGCTTAGACAGGAGATGTCAATCGCTGAGAAGCTGCGTGAGGGGCTGAAGCCTCCGGTGAAGCATTTGGATGAAACATATTGCGAACTGTTCACGAATTACCTTAGTTTGGACATTCACTGATGCCTAAATGACCATCACCAACTGCCATAGTGCAATGGATAGACGACTGCTCGCAAATTGTAAACGCCTTGCTGACCCCGAGCAGTTTACCCTCAAGCAGGGCAGCACACTCAACCTTTCTGGCCTGGGGCAGAAGATTTTGCATAGAGCTAGATGACAAGGTGTGGAACACTGTTGAGTGGCTGCTGCAACGAGCCTGAAACTGATGAATGTTGCGCATTTATGTGCAGCTGGCATCAAATTCAAAGGGGCCTGCAATATTAAGCATTGTCTTGTTGCTCCATGATCAATGGTTCCCTGTGTGTAAGAATGTAAACTTCAGCACCTTACCTACTGCATGTGTGCGCGTTCAGGTGCGTTCCGCATTTGACACACAGCTGAGAGGCTGCCCGCTTAGACACACCACTCACAGGCAGATCAGCAGCCTGCAAGGTATAGTCCGGGAGCACAGAAAGGGGCTCGGGCTGCATTCTGTAAAGTTAACAAGCTAAGATCTCTGAGAGGGCACAAACCTGGACTGCTAGCCGCCCAACATGCGCAGCAAGGTGCAGTGAGCACGATTGGGACAGTATTTGTGAAGCCTCAGCAAGGAACGTAAACCGAGCATGATGGGTGTGAGCGTGAGAGGCTTTTTTAGCCCTGAAAGGTAATGCCATTACGTTTTTACGGACAATTTCCAGTTTTAAAACTTCTTCATTCGGAATGTATTGTGTATAGAAAATGCTTGCCCTGTGCAGCAGATCGAGATGTGGAGTTGATCCCAGAGATAAGATAAGATTGACTTCTTGCAAAGTCATTGAGCAAGGCAGCTCAAAACGCACCAGCTGGGCTTGTAGCAGTCAACGCAGTCGCAGGCAGCCGCGCGTTTTGGATAGGAGAGGACATGTGACGGTGCATGCGTCAGCCAAGGAGTTTGCTGGAGGGGGGAGTGCGGAAAAGGGGCAAGGGGCTCAGGAACTCGTCAACAGGCAAAGATTGAAGCTGTTGATCGCATGTGCGGACATGTTTGGAGCAGTCACTGAGTGCCATGTTCTTTGTACTTATGCGTTCAGTATGTCAGATCTGCGGGCTATAAGACCAGCCATAGGAAAATTAAAACCAATCCGCGGCAATTCTTCCCCATTTCCACTCCATTTAGTGCAAACATGCCTGCAGACGACGGTTCGGATTTTGCTGGCTTTCAATTCCAACCAGGCAAAGTGCGGACTGTGCAAGTAGGTGCAGAAAAAAGTAGCCAACCTAGGCTTGTGCACAGGTGGCTGGTGTACTGCTGTGGACCCTGCTCGTCCACAACACCACATGCCATAGAGCATCTTGACTTTAAGCCCCACAAGGACTTAGCATCCTACGAGATCAGGGCCCTTGCATAGCCGGTTGTGAACAAGCACTGAGCGGTGAGAAGGTTCCTGCCTACCTAGTTGTGCCATGAGGTATGTGCACATGAAAGCAGCTCCAGCAACTTGCTTGGAGGAGAAGCCTACAGAACAATACCTCGATTTTCTACTTGGCATTGTTGGGAGAACTGCTGAGTGGTGTGAGGATGATGCACCCCGCTACACGTTTAGAAAGGTGGCAGCTCGCCTTAGTGCGAATTGAAATCCAGCCCTGTACTCAGAGCTGCCCAGTGTCTGCAATGAATCCGTGTACTGGGCACCTAACGTGCTCTCATTGATGTGCAAGCATGCATCTCCAAGAGCTCTCAGAGCCACTGCCGACGGCGAGGTAGCTTGTTGATTTCACCAGGATGAAATCAGAGCATCTCGCAGCACCGACAACCACGCGCGCCAGTCTGTGCACTGTGGAGTGGAACCTCTGCACTCTGCCGGTGCTGGCGCGCAGCTGGAGATCTCACGTGCATGTGCATGCACATACGCGCGCCGGTCTGTGCACTGTGGAGTGGAACCTCTGCACTCTGCCGGTGCTGGCGCGCAGCTGGAGAGCTCACATGTATGTGCGTGCACATGCGCAGGGGGAACTTGAAAGGGCTTCCAAACGTCTGTTCCTGGGCTGCTCCAGAATAGTGGGGGCTTCCAGGACAGATGCGGGTGCACATGCAAACGGGCAGGTAGGGAAGGACTGAACGGAGGGCCTTTGGGGTGTCAGGAGCAGGTTGGAAGGAGAAAGCCGTGATGGCGCTGTACCTAGCATCACAGCGAGAGCTATGCAATACACGCACACGTGCCACGCCCTTTTGTGCCTGATCTCCTCCTGTACCACATGCTTTTTCACTGATCTGCACCTGTGCCACGCCCTTTTGTGCCAGGCCTCGCTGCATCCCAATACGCTAGACCCTGCCCTTCAAGCTGCACCCCCATGTTTTCATGCCCCTTTGAGAGGCACCCTCATGCTATGCCCCTCATGCCACAACCCACAATGCTGCTTCCCTCATGTCTTACCTCCATGCGCGCCCCGCACACCTCGTCTCTGTACCCTGGCAACATGATGAGATGCGTCCCCTGGCTTACCCCGTTGGGCGTGCCTTTCAACCGCAGCGCTCACCCTGGCCTCGATTCAGACCTCAAGCCGCGCCCTGCCCCTGCACAGACCTCTTACTCGCACCCCATCCCTGCACCCACAGGCAACACCATGAAATCGGTGTCCAGCCTGTCCCACTGGCCGTGCATGCAGGTGGACCGATGCGCCCCTGCCCCCCCCCCTCCCTGCTCAAACCTCAAGTTGCGCACGGGCCCCTGCACCCAGGTGGCGCACTTTGATGTGCACGGCCAGCGGGACAGCCTGGAGACCGACCTCATGATGCTCAACGGATTCCTGCCGCCAGATGTCAAGGTGCTCAACATGACCTACGCAGAGCCAGGTGTGACCTACGCAGAGCCAGGTGTGACCTACGCAGAGCCAGGTGTGGGACGCATCAGGGAGGGAAGAGTTAGATTGGGGGGAGCAAAGCATGGGCAAGCGTGGCACGGGATGTGCTGAGCATGACATATGCAGGGCCAACAGGTGAGGCAAATATGGGCTGTGGAAGGGGGAAAGGGGGGGAAGTGAAGCGTGGGCGATGGTGGCATGGGCTGTGCTGAGCATATGAGCGCTGCAGGGCCAGCAGGTGAGGCAAACATGGGCAGAGAAAGAGGGAAAGGGGGGGGCGAGTGAAGCATGGGCGAGGGTGGCATGGGCTGTGCTGAGCATATATAAGCGCTGCAGGGCCAGCAGGTGAGGCTCGCGCGCATCCTTCCAAGCATGCCGCCAGGCATCCATTTGAGTGAGGGGAGCAAGCAGGTGGGCTCCTTTTCTTGGCACTAGCACGTCAGCAACGGATCCTCACGGAGCTCAGGTCCAAATTGCAGGCCTGCTAAGCTTCAGCTACGCCGCCCTTGTTAGGCAGGCACGGCTGTAAGCTTACCTCGTGGGGCCTGCAGGCGTGGTGCAGGTTGACCAGGCACGGAGGCTTAGGCTGCCGTGCGCTGCGGCAGGGCTGCTCCCGGCCTTAGACAGCCAGAACACTTGACCACCTAGCCATGCCCTCACAGCAAACTGAGGTGCTCTGTTGCTCTCACAACACCGATAGCCGCATATGTATAAGGTCATGTAAGGGCATTTGGCTCTTCATTAGTCCTCAAAATGGATGACCCTGAACCCCCTGCCAATGCCCCCCGAGATACCCCCTCCCCTACCAATGCTCCAAAAGGTACCCCTGCCAATACTCCCAGCCAGAAGAAAGTGTCGAAAGCCGGCGCCAGCCATTGCTCCTGGCAGCGTGCACTCAGGAGATTTTCTGCATTGCACCCCAAATTCCCATTCATCCTTCTCCTGTACAACCCAACAATGGAACCCTTACAATGCCCCTCACTTCCTGAGCCTCTGCGCGCAGTGTTTGGGCAGCTTTGGCACTCTCATCCCCCTGGGCTAGACACGCGTATTTGTAGTCTTGTGCACAAGCAAGCTCTAAACAGCCGTCCTGTGCTCGCCGATTCCTCCCGCTTTTCAGCACACACACCACCATGAAGAACTGTACGCAAATGCCTGAGCAGGTTTCGACAGTCATTTCTCATCCTTGGGCAAGACCTACTCTTACCGAATCAGCACGGGCGTACCACACCCATTGCAGGTGAGGCGAAGTGAGGGGAGCGCGTGTGTCTTTGTAGTTATGGTTGAGGCAAAGGAGCGCTACAGCAGCTCACGTTCAGGGAGTGCCTGCAGCCGCGTGCACAATGGCAGTGCAGCCGCAGCTTACGCAAAGACAGTGCAGCTGCTACCTGCGGAAAGGCAGTGCTGCTACATGCACAAAGGCAGTGCAGCCGCGCTGCTGACACAGAGGCAGTGCAGCCACATGCACGATGGCAATACAGCCGCGGCTAATGCAAAGGCAGTGCAGCCGCTACGTGCAAAAAGGAAGTGCAGCTGCGCTGCTGACACAAAGGCAGTGCATGTGCCTTTGCACCCTTTTTCTGTGAGGGCCCAGCCATGCATCCTGAAAGAAGCTTCCAGAGGCCATGCGTCCTCATATGGAGGGTGTTCAGCCCATCCTCAGGACCATATGTATATATTGAGGTGTGTTCGTTGTACTGTTTGGAGTAAGTTAATCATATCCCTCTAACCATGTGTATTGAAGTGCGTGTCCATTATATTGATCTGACCATGCATATTGAGAAGTGCGTTAATTGTATTGTTTGGACCATCCTTGGTGCATGTTGATTGTCTTGTTCCGGCTTTGCATGTTGAGGTTCGTGCTCACCCCCATTGTTGCAAGCATGCGGCCATGCTCTATGGAAATCTGATTCTGTGCCTTCCGTAAGAGCATGCTGCACAGGGCTTAGTGCTGCAGAGTGCGGCGCTAGCACTCCCCAACCTGAAGAGCGCATGTCATCCCCTCAGTGACATGTGCGATTGAGCATGCATTAAAGAGCTTGGTCTGCCCTCTGAAGACAAGGGTGCTGCTTAATGCGCATGGCAGACAAGGGTGCTGCTTAATGCGCATGGCAGACAAGGGTGTGCTGCACAGTGCATATGGCCGGATCCGTCCTAGCGAGGAGAGAGGTGATGCACAAGTGCAGACATTGCGAGTCACACAAGCACAGCAAAATTACGGACATTGCGAGAAATACCGGCTCCGTGCGTGGAGAGAAGATTGCATGTGCACACGCGCGTGCACAAACGTCCACACAGCACCCAAATGCGGGCATGCGCAACTCTTGTAAAGTGGATCCTGATGTTTGAACAGCATCCTTCACGTATTGATACCAAAACACACGTGATTTTGTAGCATGAGCGCCATGCACATCATGGCATTTTTGGCGTTGACCTGCCACACAGATATACCATGCCACGCATGGTACATCACACCATCCGCCTCTTGGCATGCGCAAGCTGTGTGCAACCATCATATCCTAAAGTAAACACCAGGTATGCCCAAGCTGTGTGCAACCATCATATCCTAAAGTAGACACCAGGTTTGCCCAAGCTTGGGCCCTCACCGCAAATGGCATCATTGGGGTTTGTGTGGAGAAACCCCTGAGCCCATAGCCACTCCTTGGACTATGTCACCATCTCCAGCCCCACTCAGTCGCCCGTTGACCCCCAAGCTTTTACCCTTTCAGGGGGGGGTTGGATCCTAATCCGTTTGCCCGTGACCCTCACCTTCACCCAGCCGCCTGGAGCATATGTACAGGTCCCAGGTGCTGTCTGCGCCGTGGGCGCGCTGCAGCAGGGAGGTGTGCGGGCGTGCTGCGTGACACTTGCTGGCGTGCTGCACCCTTTGCAGGCGCGCTGCAGCTGGTGGGTATTTGAGCGCTACTGCGCGCGCGCGCGCGGGAAGCCGCTGCGGCCCAGCGACCTCCACGTAGATGTGGCGGCAATGCGTGAGGCAGCAGCCATCCTGTTGGGGACGCGCGACTTCTCGGCGCTCATGGACACGCGCAGGGCTGCAGGTGCGCTGCTGGCCAGCAAAAATTCTTGAATTGGTGGTGGTGGTGATGGGGGTGGTGCTGCTGCTGCGGCTGCTGCTGCTGCTGCTGCTGCTGTTTGGGACGGTGGTGAGGTGGAGGGATGTGAGAGATGATTGCGATAGTGATGATGATGAGAAGGAGGAGGAGGAGGAGGAGGAGGAGGAGGACGAGGAATTACAGAGCTGGTGCAGCATGTCAGTCTCTCCAATCAGTGCACATGCCTTGCTGCTTGAGCAAGCTTGGGAACAGTGCTGCAATCCCGAGAGCTCATGCCTTGGCGGTGCAGTGCACAAAACTCGTGCAGACCGGACCCACATGCCCCATGGGCCGCCTAATTTTGGTGATATGTGTCAATGCCTTGCTATCCACATGCCCCGTGCGTGAGCTGCTTTTGGCGATGGGTGTCAATGCCTTACTGCCCACATGCCCCATGCGGCGCCTGCTTTTGGCTGTGTGTGTGTATGTGAATATGCCTAACCACTCACACGCCCCACGCGGCGCCTGCTTTGGGCAATGCGTGTGTCAAAGCTTGAGCCCCAACCTTCCATGCATGTGCAGCAGCGCTCAGCACGGTGCTCATGAACAAGGGAGTAACCTCGGCATGCATGTGCTCTAGCTGGGCTGCATGCGTTGAAGCTGGGGATGTAAGAGCATGTGCATCTAGCAAAGCCTCCCTGCAGCGCACGCACTGTGAGCCACGCACCAGCCAGAAGGAATGCTGGGGATTGTAGGTGCTGCCGTATCCCCCCATTGATCTATAGGCTGAGTGAGTAAGAGAGCCAGTGGAGGTTCTTGATTGATTTATAGGCTGAGTGAGTCAGAGAGCCAGTGGAGATTCTTGCAGCCCCTGCCAGTGCCTGCTCCAGGCCGTTTGAATTGAGCAGTCTCCAGCAGAATTTGCAATTGCAGCAGTCTCCAGCTGAATATGCAATTGCAGCAGTCTCCAGCTGAACATGTGTATGGGGCAGTCTCCAGCTTAGCGTGCAAATGGAGCAGTCTCTAGTGAATGTGCAAAAAGAGCAGTCTCCAGCTGAGCGTGCAAATGGAGCAGTCTCCTGCTGAATGTGCAAATGGAGCAGTCTCCTGCTGAATGTGCAAATGGAGCAGTCTCCAGCTGAATGTGCAAATGGTGCACTCTCCAGCTGAATGTGTGTATGAGGCAGTCTCTAGCTGAATGTGCAAATGGAGCAGTCTCCAGCTGAACGTGCATATGAGGCAGTCTACGGCTGAACATGCCTCTGCTTGTTTGGCTCGCAGGCCTGGGAAACTGGAAGCGCAAGAAGCCCCACCTGGCGGCAAAAGGCATCCGGCCTGTTAGGACGCAAGAGAAGAACACAAGGTGAATGCATAGGTTCAAAGCTCAGGGAACGTGTGTGTAGAGATTCATGCATGGTACAGAGGGAGGGTCCTGTTTGGAGCATGCTTGGTTAAAGCTAGGCAGGAGAGGTGCCGTGTGCAAGGCCCAGGGTGTCCATGACCGGCAAAGACATGCCGCAGGTCATCAACAGCCAGCACGGACGCAGCACTGGGCGCCAACAGCCAGCGGGGACGCAGGCTGTCTTGTCCATTGCCAGCAACAAGGTCAAGGTATGCAAGCAACACATATGCTGTGTTGTCCATTGCCAGCAACAAGGTCAAGGTATGCAAGCAACACATATGCTGTGTTGTCCATTGCCAGCAACAAGGTCAAGGTATGCAAGCAACACATGCTGTGTTGTCCACTGCTAGCAACAAGATTTATGCATGCAGACGACGCATGCTGTGTTGTCGACTGCCTGAAACAAGGTATGCCCGAAAAAATATGCCCGTTCTAGTCGGCCAAGAGCCACAAGGAAAGCTGGGGGGGCACAAATGGTTGCGTGCAGGCATCTCAGCTGGATAAGCCTGGCTTGGATGAACACACGCTGGTGTTTGAAGGTCGCACCGGCCCTCCAAAAGTGTGTCGCTTGTATGTTGCTCAAATGGTAGATGTTACCTGCTGGTTTTTTACATGAGTCTTCTCAACTATTGTGTCTATGAGCTGATCCAGTATAAGGCAATTGCTCAGCCTTATGAATTGAATAGGGAAAAGCACAGGCAGGTCTGGTCTGTGGTGTTGTCCTGGATCTGAGGACTCCGCTGCTTAGTGCAAGCAGGAAAATGTGCTTGCCTGTGGCACATGTTTTGTACTGTGGCTTGTTTAAGCCATATGCCAGAGCCTTGATCTTATTCATGGCAGTCCATTTGGCACAAGCAATTCCGCCGTTTCTGAGGCAGCCAAATTCATGTGAATTCACGGCGGTGTGTCATAAGGCAATGTTGGCTGAGGAAAGCAGTTCGCGGGGACACCGCCGGTGGTCGCAGCTTGGCGAACGGTGCACTTCTGCAACCTGCCCCCGACCCGCGGGTGCCGCTCTGCGCCTCTTCCTGCGCCCTGGGAGTGCGATTCTGTGCAGTGTGTGTGTGTGTGTGTGTGTGTGTGTGTGTGTGTTTGGGCGTTCCGGTGAGAGTGGCAAGCGCAATATTGCGGAAAGGGTGCGGTTTGCTCCGACGACCCCGACGTGCGTGAGCTTGCATCGTATTGACGCCGGTCGGTCTGCCCCCCTTTTTCGGAATGGTGCCCCTCACAGCACAGCGAACCCCCTGTATTGCATGATAAAGTTATCATTATCAACAATGGCGTGCGGGTGTGTGTGCGCGTGCGTGCGTGTATGCATGCGTGCGTGCGTGCGCGTGCGTGTGTGTGTGTATGTGTGTGTGCGTGTGCGTGTGTGTGTGTGTGTGTCCCACAAGGCATCAAGTTGGTGTCTGCTGGCGGGTGGGGGGTGGTCAAGGGGAATTCCACTTTGAAGGGCTAGCGCGCTGCGCAGTGTGTATTCATCCAAGCATACACACAAGCACGCACGCAGGCAGTGCTGATGCCCTGGGCTATGCGCCTGCAAATGCAACAACACTCAACGCTGCCTGCATTATAGAGAAGAGCACGCACTCTCAAACTGCCCTTGGGAGTGCAGCATGCTATTGCTGGGCGCAGTAATCCACGTGCTTCCAAGGAAAATGCCATATTAACAATGACAAGCTGATTTACAGGCCTGAGTCAGGCCGCCTGATGCACATACAGGCGTTGTGCTTCCTTAAAGAGGCCGTCACTAACCCTCACTGTCAGGGATATGCCATATAGAGCATACATTGTAGTCCTCAAAGCAGACATTGCATGAGAGCAGTTTGCGGCGGCGCGTAGGTGCCCTCAGCAGAGGTGAGGCAGGCATGGGTGACGCTAGAAATGCATGTGTCAGAGCAGGCTTGGTGTGCTTACCCTGCAGGACGCTGGTTGCAGCAAGTCTAGGCACCCGCCTGCCTGGTCATGAGGCTTCTTGCTGTGTGGCTGGTCATTGCCAATTGGTGGGTGTACACATGTCTGAGCAGGCCTTGTGTGTGCCCTGTAGGACTCTGGGCGAGCTCAACATCGTTGAACAAGTGAACCAGATCAGCGGAGGCCAAGAACTCACACTCTCCCTCACTGGGGATGGATTCCTGTACCACATGGTGCGTGGGCAGTCAGCCAACCGGATGATGATGCTCTGCCAAAGGAAGCACCCTGGCCCACGCCCAGTTTGCTCCCTTCAAGTCATCGTTCTGCTTGCGCATGCATGAGCACAATAATATGACGGATGTGCACTTGTGTTGAGGAAATAGCAGATGCGTTGGGTTACCAGCAAGTGTGGCAGGAAGTGTGTACAAATGCTGGTGACAGAGCATGCCACCTGTATCCTGTTCCACAGCTGCACGACCTCAGAAAGTTGCGCAGGCAACATCCTGATGTCAAAAATGCATTGTGCAATTAACGAGCGTCGCCGTTTGCATACAACGCTGCCTTTTTGTATAGGTGCGAGTGATCATTGGTGTCTTAGTGGAGGTGGGACATGGCAGGCTAACGCCAAAGAAGATGGAGCAGGCAGTATTTGAGGGAAATAGAGATGTGTTCCCAGGTGTGCTGCACCCTCCAATGTTGCTGGGTTCTTGGATGCGCAAACACCCGGAGGGTTTGACTTGCGTTCCAGAATGATACAGCAATTGCCTGTCTGGCTGATAGCGTGCATCGTTTGGCACAAGCTTCCAAATGAAACTCTTTTGCCAGAGTTTTGCCTCTTAAATTGTTGGGTGGTGGATGTTGTATCAGGCACATGTGCCAAAAATTGTGTTACGAGTTGGCTTCATAAGCTTGCTGGGAAGGTCGGTCCTGAGTCGCTGTATTTTGGAGGCATCTTGCAATACGCTCATGTCTGACCTTTCCATTGATGAGGTAGACAGGCCTTTGTGGCATCTGTGTCATGCACTGAGCCCAACTGCCTGCTTTGGCACCGACTCTTTAAAGTGCATGCAGCTCACTTGGCTGATTCAAAACAAGGCAAGGTTGCTGCACACATTAAGTCCGATGCTTGTAGCAGGACACTTAGTTTGATGCCTGTCCTGTACAGATGCGGCGCCCCCCAATGGCCTGTACTTAGAAAGTGTTTGGTACCCTGAAGGCAGGCAGGCAATGCTAGACAGGTGGGTTAGGCATGCATGCAGTACAAGTGAGATACATGTAGGAGAGGGTGAGAGGGTGTGCCTCAGAAAAAAAGATCAGTTGGGGGAATCATTTTCCGCACCGCTCACTGATCCAACAGGGGATATGTCCTTCCTGCTTGCCTTGAAAGCCTGCACCATGTGAAGACCAATGCGCACTATGGAGATCACCCAAGATTGCCCCCAGGCTTCAGCTTAGACTAGGAGCATAAAGCTCGACATCAGTTGGCTCTGCCTCCCTTTCTACTCCCTTGTTTGGTCCCAAATTGCCATTTTTATCCTTCAATTGAATAGGCTTGAGTAAATGGCCCATCAGGCTTCAGCAGAGCAATGTTTCTAAGCCAAGTCACCCTTGCCTTGACCTGAAGAGATATTGGGACCTGAATGGCGAATGTGCAACCCTTGGGTGTAGTTTGTTAATTTGACACCCTAAATGTGCTTTTGCCAGGTGTGGCAATGCGGATGCCCGCTCGGCACTTGAAGCTGCCCTAGATGCAAAAATTGCATCGAGAGAAAAGGGCGACGCCAAGAACTCAGATGACGATGGTGATGGGCCGATGGTGGCTGCTCCCAAGTGAGCAGTGCACAGTATCCTTGGTCAATAAAAGAACAAGGCAGAGCAACACGTGCATGTTGGGTGCCAGGCTTTGGCTGCAGGTGTTGATATTTATGATTGATTGATTGACTACGTCTGCTAGTTGCAGTAGTGCTGAATCAACAGACTGCCATTGCCGTTGAGCTTTGCACTATTCATCATCAACACCAACAATTATTCAGAACTGAGTTCTACCATTCATGTAAGGGTAAGGGTAGTGATTACAAAGCTGTACCTGCCAAACGAGGGTAACTAACCTTTTACAAGGCCTTACAAGGGAGGGTCTTCAGTCCAGAAGTGTGACTGCTTGCCTGCTCATAAAGAACAATCAGGCCATGGAAGAAAAATTAGAGCTAATTGTTGTTCTGGCCTAGGAGCCAGCTTGAAGCCGCTCACCACCAGCACGGCATGCTCTGTCAGCACCTTCGCCAAGCGGCGGCCGATGTTAGTTAGCCTCCACAATATCCTTTTGGGAGTGGGATGTACCGTCTGCAGCCTTTATAATTTAGAGCCTCTGAAACATTTTGGACTACTAGTAGACCCTTAAAAAGCCACCAAGCTTGCTGTGAAGCTTCATGCTCATTTGGTTCAACATGCTTATAAACTTGTTACTACCAGACGCGCTCTGGAGATAGCTTTTGCTGCAAGTCACTATTAAGACCAGGAATGGGGTGCTGCTAGTCATACCCCTGATCCCATCTGACTTCTCTTGTCTCTCAAGAGGTGGAGGAGTTATCCGGTGCTTAGGCCCTGGGTGACTCTTCTTCCTTAATTGATGTAGGGAGTGCTTCACTGCCTATGCAGTTCTTTCCTTAAGAGTTCGAACCTCACTGGAGGCTCTCAACTAGCTAAGCTGCCCTCGTTTGACGGATCTGGCTTTAAAACCTTAACCTTTTCCAAAATAGTACAGTACTTCCGGTGGTATGAGGGGTATGGGGCCTAATGGATGACAAGACGATGGCCCAAATTGACACAAAGAAAGACTGCAGAGGCCTCTATTTGTGTTCAAATCATTGGCCTTGCTGTAGCAGCTGCGCGCTGTGTTAAGCTGCTTCACCAGGATTCGTGTTAACAGGCTAATATTGCCTGTATTTCACGTGGTCCTCTACAACAATGCCGTGTCTTAACTCCAAAAGAGGAAAAAGAAATTGAAAGTTACACACTCTGCTATCCAAATGCAGGGGGATAAGCAAGCCTGGAAGAGTAGCATGTCTACAAGAGTTCCATTGGCACGTGCATAACACGGAATAAGGAGTTCCACAAGCACTATGGTTGTCCTTTCCTTTTCCATTCACACCTCTCGAGTAACAGACATTGGTAAATCATACCTTAAAGCCGGCACCCAGATACTGGGCTGCGCGCCCGCACGCCATTAGCACACAAAAAGGCTGAGCAGGGTGAAAAGCTCCCCAACCAGATGCACCAGAATGAAGTCCATTTTCTGACTGGCTTATTGCAGACCTTGCAGCAAGCCAGAAACACTTGGAAATAAAGGAAAGTACGCGCTGAGACTGGCAGTGGAAAGAAAGACGGGTGTTACAAGCCCCTTCAATCAGCTGTTTGTATGAGCTTGCAAGTATACCTCGGTTGTGCTGTGTGCTGGCCTCCACATGCCACAGGCTGGTGTCACCTCAAAACACACCCACAACCAAAAGCCACAAAGCTCCAACACCTTAGGTCTAATTGCACGACACTCAACGCAGGGTTAGGGTTAGGGTTTAGGTTAGGGTTAGGAACCCTAACGCACGCATATCTTCATTGGCAGATAGTATAGATGGACGGTAAAGAGGGAGCTTGATCAGCCTGTTCAGATGGTCTACCAGGGTTGCAAACAGGCGAAACCACCTTTTCTTTGCAAGTAAGCTAAATTAATTAATTCAAGTAAGCTAAATTAATTAATTCATTGTCTTGGGAAAGCATGCGTGTGGATATAAGGGTGCGTGGGCAGGTGAGGCATTCTATATTGTTGCAACAAAAGCAGATGATTTCCACCATCTTCCTTCGCAGGCATTCTTTTTTTAATCTTGTCACATGCATGTACAACAAGCCATCATCGCTGCTGACATTTTTCTTGACAATCTTCACCACATGTTTCCCAGGAAATAATAAGCCTCCCCACCCACCTGCGCTCATGGTCAGCTTCTAGGCGCCACATTCCTACCATTGTGCCAGGCCGTCTAGCCCAGGTACTTCCAGCTGTGCTTAAAGCACAATCCAACTGTCGCACCCCATTTGCTGCTGCATCCACCTGCGTCAGATGCCATCGGTGCCACCCAGCCGTAGCTGAAAGCCGCCAACCCTACAGACTGGCCGTCAAATCTACAGACCAGCAGCCAAACCTACAGGCCTGCTGACAACCCTACAGGCCGGCCAACAACCCTACAGACCAGCTGTCAGCCTCTCATCGCTTCGATGGCCACTCGTGTCAAATACCACAGCGTGCGAGGGAGGCTCCCGAAGCTGGCAATGCACTGCATCATCTGCCCGGCCACGCCCTGGATTGCGTAATTGTCCTGCACAGCCAAACAAGCAAAGTCGCTCGGCCTTGGATTGTCCACTAGGGTGTGCTCCTTAGCACATGCAAGGGTCCTACTCCAGGAAGCGCTGTGAGAGAAGGAGGCACGCGCTGTTCCCGCACGTGCTGATTATCACAAGGGCTTAGGCACCACCTCTGACAGGCACACAGGCTGTCCCCGCACCCACCGAGCGGCACAAGCCCACACATGCAGCGCCGGCAGGGAGGTGTGATCATGATGATCTATGGTGGAGGGGAGGTCTCGGTGTGCGTGCGTGTGTGTGTGTGTGTGCGCATGTGCGTGTCCGTGTGTCTTTCAAAGTACACAGACAGGCACACAGGCTGTTCCCGCACCCACCGAGTGCCACAAGGGCTTGGGCGCCACCCTCCACGGCACGGCCAGCACGGCCTTCTGGGGGTGGTCCAGCAGCTGCGAATTGTGCACAAAGCCGATGCCCGACTCCTTGGCTTTGGTGCTGCTGCCTGCGAGGGTGCAGCGCAGATACGGGGGAGGCTGGGCCGGGAGAATGGCTGGTGCTGGGCCTGCCTATGCTACTCGTCGAGGAGCGGCGTGAAAGCTTGAGAAGGGCATGCATTGCAGGACTATGCATGCACAAAAGCATGTGACCTGCGGGTTACGTGTAAAGGCGCAATGCAGGGCTAATATCACAGAAGCATGCACCAGACTCTGCACGCGCTGGATTGCTCTGCACGCAATTGCGTGTGCACACCCATATGGGATGCCACACCAGAAAGGAGCTCGTCCCCTCTGCCTCCCCCTGCCGGGGGAGCATCGACAACAACGACAGCATAGACGCACCTCTGGGTGCCTCAGCAAACGGTGAACATTTCACAGCAGAGTGCGCGACCATAGTGTGTGTGGCCCTCATTGGCCGGGCACGTACGTGAGATCCTTGGGCACACACACACACTAGAGACTGTGCAAGGGCCATCACCTTATCCGTGCAGGGGCTATCTCATTTGTGCAAGGGCCATCATCCTATCCGTGCAGGGGCTATCTCATTTGTGCAAGGGCCATCATCCTATCCGTGCAGGGGCTATGTCATCTGTGCAAGGGCCATCATCTTATCCGTGCAGGGGCTTTCCCATCTGTGCAAGGGCCATCATCTTATCCATGCAAGGGCTATCTCATCTGTGCAGGGACTGTGCAGGGGCCATCACCTGCCAGTGCAGGAACCATCCTCCGTGCAAGGACTTCCCCATACATAGTGGGAACTGTGCAGGGACCATCACCTGCCAGTGCAGGAACCATCCTCTGTGCAGGGATCATCCCATGCACGCTTGGGACTGTGCAGAGGCTATGCCAGGGCACGCCTAGCACTGCGCCCAGAGGCTATGCCAGGGCACGCCTAGCACTGCGCCCAGAGGCTATGCCAGGGCACGCCTAGCACTGCGCCCAGAGGTTATGCCAGGGCACGCCTAGCACTGCGCCCAGAGGCATAGCCGGGAGGCTGTGAGGGGAGACTGCATCCCATGCATGATGCTGTGCGTACAAGACATCAGTCGCCCCCCCATGCACGATATCAGCCGCACACCTGGGAAGGCACCCCAGGGCATGGTTGGGAAGCTGAAGGTGAGGTGTGCGGGCAAATTCACGCAAATGCTGCCATACTGGAGCTCATCCAGCGCACATTGGAAGGCCTCCTGCAGGCACACGCGCACGCAATACACACACGACTTTACGGTGTGTGAATAGCACTGGGCGAAGGACGATCAGTGAAAAGAGTGGGGCTGGGATGAAAAGGCAAAACGTACGATTCATGTTCATGTGCATGGACAGGCACGCTGAGGGATGACCTCAACCTCTCTCAGGTCCAAGGTTTGCGGGCAGCACTTGCTCTGGTGGGCTCAGCGACAGCTGTCAAGGCTGCTGCTTGAAGGCCGGAATCTCGCCTGGTGCTTGAGGGTTGGGGTTTTAGGTTCAGGGTCAAGACGAGGGTTTAGGGCGCAAGGCTTTGGCAAAGTGCTGTTCTTCATGGCTGATGCAGGGGGTGGTTCATCATCCACGCAGTGTATTCTTTTCTAATGTCTCGTGAGATGCAGGCAAAGCCACGCCTTGTGCAGCTGCTGCTGCTGCTGCTGCTGCTGCTGCTGCGTGCGTGCGTGGACCCATAAGCACACCCCACCTGGTACTGCTGCTCCGTGCTTGGGTGGATCCATAAGCACACCGCCAAGGAGCCAAAGCAGCGCTCGTTCACAAAGCCCGTGGCAGCGCGCAGGAATGCGGCCGCGTCGTCCCCTGTGCCAGGGAGACACACCTCCTGCGCGCATTCCAGGCATTCCAGGCATCCATTTCAGGCATTCCATTTCAGGCATTCCATTTCAGGCATTCCAGGCATCCCCTGTGCCAGGGAGACACACCTCCTGCGCGCATTTCAGGCATTCCAGGCAGCGGCCTTACATCACACCTCCTGCGCGCATTTCAGGCATTCCAGGCAGCGGCCTTACATCACACATGCAAACCTTCTCTGCGCGCGCTCAGGGCGCGCAGCACGCCACGCACACCCATTTGCTTTTACCAATGGACCTCGGGCTCATGTTGCGTACCTGCACACACGCGCGCACACGCACACACGCACACTCATAGACACAAGCACACCTGTATCGCCCCACACTTCACACACTCACAGGCACACACATACGCGCACACACACACACATGTGCACACGCACACACGCGCAATCGCACACACAAGCACACCTGCATTGCCCCACACCACGTCTCCTCCCGCGTGCTGGCCTCCTCTGGACTCAGGCCCTCCACCAGCAGCCATGGCTGCAGGCCGGGCATGCTCCCTGCCCCGCCAGGAGGCGAGGTACCCAGCTCATGCACCTGCAAGCAGCGTCAGTGGTTACGCAGTGGTGCTGCGGCCATGCGGTGCTGGATGGGGATGCGTGTGTTGCTGTGCGACTGTGCTATCATGTTGTTGCAGCCCTCCAGTGCTGGATGGGGATGCGTGTGGTGCTGTGCGACTGTGCTATCATGTTGTTGCAGCCCTCCAGTGCTGGATGGGGATGCGTGTGGTGCTGTGCCGCTGTGCTGCCGTGTCATTGCAGCCCTGCAGTGCCAAGCTCCCACCTTTGCCCCAATCGCACACCTGCTTCCCCACAAAACGCTGCCTGAACCGCCCAAAGTTGTTCTGGGAGCCCGGGTAGTAAGGCACTTTCTGGGAGGCGGCCTGCAGGGCCCTGCGCACTGCCGCCAGGAAGGCTGGCCTCTGCGGCCAGTCCGCCGCCGTGACCAGCAGCTGCGTGTTCAGGTGGGGAGTGCATGTTTAAGAGATAAGGGTAAAGGGTTAAGGGCCACGCCCACCGCAGTCAGGAAGTGGCTGGTAGGGGTTAGGGTTAGGGTTAACTCCAAAAGTGGCTGGACCTTTTCACAATTGTGCGCGACGCACACTGTGTGCGTGTGCGTGTATGTTCATGTGTGTGTATGTTTGTGTGTGTGTGTGTGTACAGTCTGCCCAGAGGGCCACTGTCTGATACCACAGTATGCAAACACGAATCAGATGAGGGTGGAGATCGGATGTCCTTTTGGTGTGAGATCTTGCGCTGCAGGACCTTGCATCAATGTGCGCCTCACTGTGCATTGTAAGGCATGGTACTTTAGTGGGAATGAAGGCTCAGGTTCCATACAAGGTAGCCCCCTCTCAAACGCACGGATGCGCACACAGGTAGCATGCGCAAGTTCACACACTAAAAAGCGCACAGTTTGCAACCAGGCCCTGTCTGCACATAGACCCGCACCTCCAAGGACACGCAATTGTGCCCACAGTTCTGGATGAGGCCAAATGCCACACTCTTGGCATGGAACTCCAGGTCCTCCTCACTCCTGCGTGTATGCGGGGGCGCACCAACCCCTCAAGAGGCGCCCATGCTCACCACCTCCCTAGAGGGTATTCCTTCTCACAAGGTACTGATGCGCACCACCTCCCTGGGGCCACCTCCCCTCAGAGAGCGCCCCTGGCCAGGAGGGCATTCCTCCTCTGGCGGCACCCATGGCCACCGCTTCCCAGACAGACTCTCTCCTCTGGCGGCACCCATGGCCACCGCTTCCTAGACAGACTCTCTCCTCTAGCAGCACCCATGGCCACCGCTTCCCAGACAGACTCTCTCCTCTGGCGGCACCCACGGCCACAGCTTCCTAGACAGACTCTCTCCTCTGGCGGCACCCATGGCCACCGCTTCCTAGACAGACCCTCTCCTCTAGCAGCACCCATGGCCACCGCTTCCCAGACAGACGCTCTCCTCTAGCGGCATCCATGGCCACTGACTCCCAGGAGGGCATTCCTCCACACTCAGGTGCTTATGCACACCGCATCTCAGGGCCCCCCCCGGAGGCACCTCCCTGCAGTCCAAAAAACACACGCTCCCCCAGCGTCACACGCTCTCTCAACACCATGCGCTCCCCCAGCGTCACGCGCTCCCCTGGCACCACGCGCTCCGCTTGCTTGCTCCGCGCTTGCCATCTTCAACATGAGCGCACCTGCGGCGGCTGCCGCATCATCTGTTGCGTGCGCAGCTGTGGCGGGCACAGGGAGCGGTTTAGACGCAGGCCGATGCGAACCCCGCGGCTTGCGGCCAGCCCACTGACATGCGCCACTGCCAGCGCCCTAATCCCTCCAACCCTGGAAGAACTTGTGATGCGTGCATCAAAGACAGTTTGCAGGCACATCACCAAGCATGATACCAGGTGTGGCAAGCACGCAGGCATGATACCAGGTGTGGCACGCACGCAAGCAAGACACCAGGCATAATACCAGGAGTGGCAAGCGCGCAGGTGTGACACCAGGTGTGCCCAGGTGGGCAGCATCAAGCGCCTGGTCCCTTGCACCGGGAACAAAGGGGCCAGACCAAAAAACATGTGCTGTTGGAAGGCACAATGTGCCACCAAGCACACAAGTACAGAACACACACCACTCGCGGGGTGTGCGAGCACACGTGATGCACGTACCATGGCCCAGGCACGATGATGTACGGGGTGACGTTGCCAAGCTCAGCTGTCACTTGTTTCCCTTGTACGCCTGGTAGGTGAGTCAGTGCACGTAGCGCATGTGTGTGTGAACAAATGTGTGTGTGCGAAAAAATGCACTGTTTGATGCCGGGCTCCGCATTTGGGAAGGTTCCCATCCACTCCTCCGGGTCGCGCAAGTGAGCAGTGTTGCCGCTTTCCCAGCACTGCTGCCATGGCACTCCAGGGCCGCTCCACTGTTGCCTTTGCAAGCCAGAGGTCGCAAGCGTCCAATGCAAGCACAGCACGAGGCCAATCAAGACGATGCAGATGCATATGCCTGATGCGTGTGCCGTGTACTCCATTAAGGCCATGCACTGGTGCATCCATGATCACGTTAGCTGTGCCGCACGCACCTGGTGTGGCCATGATGGCGTCGTAGGTGGCCTTGGAGCCTGTCAGGTGGATGCTGGTGATCCTCGGGTGCGTCGTGAGGTGGCGGCTGACCTGCAGGTGCCACCATTGTGAACGCACTCACCATATGGGCCACCATTGTGAACACACTTACCAAGGCCACCACCCACCACCACCATCATCCATCATCACTGTCATCAACATCATCACCACCATCATCATCATCACCTAGAACGCATGCGACCAAGGTGCCTTGAAGTACAGCAAGGAGGTAAACTGATGTGCCAAGCGGTCAAATCACTGCAATGTGCAATTTAGCAAAAGGTAGATGCCTATGGTAAACCAACAGCCCCTCCTGACGAGAGGAAATGATCGGTGGGCTTACTTACTTGTGGTGCACACACACCATCATAGCACATCGGTATCATGGGTCATGCAGACAGGAAGTGTTCTCACTGCCCACGTAGTTTTCTTCTTCTTTTATTTAGATTAAGAGCCGCCGAGAGGGCTATGAACGGAACAGCAGCAGAGCCAAGCTGGCAGCTGAGGTTGGTCACAAGTGCATTCCAGGTCAAGTGCAATGCAGGCATTCTTCACCTAAAACAATGACCCTGAATGTCATTCAGACCTCCAAGTCAACACAGGATTACACTCATAGGCAGGTCAAGCAAGGGTTTGCCACAGCCCTACCTCGACACCACCATACACAAAAACGAGGTAGCCCTGCTCCACAAACGGGGCAAATATTTTTTCCAATGTGGGCCCCACGTACTCGTTCACTGGCGACATCTGCAAGGGTGATGTGATATTTTGTGGTGTGGTACGCAGGTGTGTTGGCACGTGCACAGTGATTCTGCAGTCAAAGCAGTCACAGACTTCAAACAAGCCTCACAAGCCTTACTACTGTCTTGGCATCTAGCACACTTCTGCACGAGTCTAGGTTATGAATCCACCAAGCAATATTTCTGTGACTAGAACCCAACCAAGCACACCCGGATCAACTTAGATACAGAGAATTTTTTAACTAGGCACAAGCCCTGACCAGGTTCTAGGCAGAAAATAAAAAATTGATTTCTCTGGCCTTCCTCAGGCACACTTAACCAAAACGACAGCAATCAGAAACACCACTGCCGGCCCAGAGTCCAACATTTGCGGCTTGCGTCCATGATAACACGAGCATGTCCACACCTCAACAGCTTCTGACCCCACCTTGACTATGACAACTTGGTCGTCAGCTATCAGTTTGTGCAGCAGATCCAGGAACACCACACACAATTGATTGCCCGCCCCTGCAACATACATACGTAGTATAAGGTCCGGAAACTTGCTGCATGGCAGGTTATGAGGCCAATAGTTTGATACAAAAAATATTCAAATCCTCCAATTATTTTGAGGGCACGTGGGGTGAAATTCTGTGCACTCCAGACCTAAGCTCTTTGAAACCTACTCACTGAGACGACTCTTGAATCACAGCTGGCAGCATAGATACACAAAGGCAAGCCCCATCAAGCTCCTCCATTAAGGATGATGATTAATGCATGTTCTGCTTGACGCTGGGTGCTACTCTTGTCCATGCTGTCCCACGGGCTGACACAATGGGTGCAACAGACAGGATCTGAGGGATGCTGCACAAGGAATGATACAATGGATGAAGCAGATGCTGATACATTGGATACTGTCTAAGGGGCTGACACAATGGATGCAATGCATGCTGTCTGCAGGGTGCTGTCCCACAAACTGATGCAATGGATGCAATGCATGCTGTCTGCAGGGTGCTGTCCCACAAACTGAT